>Ga0265298_10002460_pt1 | contig 25785 bp, 45 predicted proteins | sample AusTroGonzalo_MG_3_FD_193486 | JGI IMG/M metagenome (GOLD analysis project Ga0265298, IMG submission 193486) | Bovine rumen microbial communities from tropical cattle in Woodstock, Queensland, Australia - Gonzalo_01 | ecosystem: Host-associated > Mammals > Digestive system > Stomach > Rumen ...
TTTTTTGACACCAGGATGTCAAATTTTCTGACAGAAGTGTCAAAAAATTTGGTTAAAAAACTGTCAATTTTTTTGACTGCTGACTTTTCTAAAAATTTTTTTAAAAAATTTTAATCCGCATTTGGTAGGGGGTCATAACTCAACTTAAACAAATCTTCACGCACTCCCCAAATTTCGCCCGCAATTCCTTTTAAAATGTAATACCCCTGATGTAGGTGCATAACACCTTCCAAAGTATACACTAGTAATTCGTGCCTACTTAAAAGAACAGGACTCTGACTATCATTCCCAACAAAACTACAAACTTCATCAAAATTGTCTCCTGTCCATTGAATAGCATCCACAATAATAGGTTTCTTTTGATACTTCATTTTTCCTTTCTCCTTTTTTTAAAGATTTCACGCGCGAGCCAACGCGTTTCGGGCACCCGACGGCTTTGCCGGCGGGTAGCCCAGCGTTGGCCCTTCGCGCGTAAAGTCAATCCTTAAAAGCATCTTGAATGTCGGCGAGCATCCGCCGCAAACCTTTTTCATAATTTTCCACAACATAATCTTTTGGTTCTACACCCTGTAAATAATACTTAATTGCGTTAGGGTGACTATGACAGTAACGGCCAATGGTAGTTAAATTGATACCAATATCCAATAATTTTCGTATTGTTTGAATTGCGTCCATTACATCACCTCCATAATAGGTGTAACGGGGGTACTTCAAAAAAATAATGCTTTCTTCTGTTTAGTAACAAAAAAGATAAACCTCTCCTTTCATATTATAATTATACCATAAGTTTCGCCGCGAGTCAAGAATTAGATATGAAAATGAAATCTGACAGATACCTCAATGTAAGTAAAGAAAAAAAGAAAGGGCAGGAAAAACCAAATTACGCCGACACCCCTGGATGCGTATGTACGGGGTCGGGAGTAAGGTGGAACCTGGGGGACAGGGAGGTATTAGAAATTTGTAGTATAGTTTCGAAATTTTAACAAAATCTTAACACAATTTTAACAAAACTAACAAGAAATTGTATAAAAATAGGGGTTAGTTTTAGGTTTTTTGTAACAAATGTTAAATTTTGGTTAATTCGTTCTGTTTCAAAATGAAATTCCAGCTATGCTTTGTTAAGTTTTCGTTAATTTTTCGTTAAATTTTCACACTCTACTCTACTGTCCAACCACAGTTGCGCGTTCGTTCAGCTCGCACCGCGCTACGCGCGTTGCTTCGCTTCACTCCGCGTATAACGTAACTTTCCTCGTCGCGTCGCTACGCTCCGCTCCTCGGAAAGTTACTATATATATTATATATTATATATATAGAAAAAATGTATATTTTTTTGAATAACTATATAGGGGGGAGGGGGTTATTCAAAAAAAGATACAAAATAAAAGATACAAAAATAAATAATAAAAATAAATAAAAATATACAAAAATTGTATATTTTTTGTAAAAATTAAGTAAAATAAAATAAATACTTGACTTTTTAATAAAATTATGGTATAATAAAAGTAGAATAATAGAGGAGGACCTCTTCAAATGAATGAATTAGCTACTACGACTGTATCAGACTTACAGTCTCAAAATAAACTTAAATTTTTTCGCGGCGCCTATAATATAATTGACTGCGGCATCCGCACTGGCAAAACTTACTGGGCTGTCAATAATCTAAAACAATTTACACACGATGGTGCGCTCAACCGCATTCTTTTCCTAGTGGATACAACAGCTCTGAAGAATCAGATAATTGCGGATTATGACAATTGCGCGGACGTAGATATGTTTTGGGAGAACCCAGCTTCCTGGGGAGAGCAAACCAATAAGATAGGAGTGATGTGTTATCAGGCACTCGGGGCTCGCGCTATGCGGAATGACTTGGAATTCTTAGAGAATATCGATGTGATTTGCTGGGATGAGTGCGATAGTATTTTTAATTTCGCGACTGAAGCCTTTACGCGGGCGAGGCGTACTGATTTTGCGCGCAAAGATGCGTCCAATGCGGAAGTACTAAGCATCATACAGCGTTACTCTAGTAAGAAAGAATATATGCCGCTGGTGCTACTGGGTGCGTGGGAGCGCATCATCATAGAAGCCCGCATTATGTGTATTGGACTCTCAGCTTCTCCTGAGCGTGCCCGAGCTTATTATCAGTCACTAGTGAGCGCGAGCAACCAAGGTAAGTTGGAAGCAGGTTATCGTATTGCGGCGGACATTTACTATTATGATTTGGCAGAACATATACGGCAGCTACAGCCTACGCCTGGGCACGGCTATTGGTGCTACTCTCCTTACATAGAGGGGAATAAGGGCGCGGTTGCTATTGCGAATGAACGAGGCTTCAACGCCATTGAACTTCATTCTCCTAATAATACAGATAAGCCTATGAATGAAGAGCAGATGCGGGTGTATAATTGTATTGTAGCTACTGGGATGGTGCCACCGGAATACGATTTTGTGGTAGTGAACGCAGCTTTACAGCGTGGTATTAACATAAATGACAGGCGGTTTGATAGTGTGATTATCAATTCAGTGGATGCGGCCGAGCGCATTCAAGCAGCTCGTCAGACCTTTGAATACACAAGGCATTTGAAGGTGTTTGCCCCAGCTGTCCCGCCTGAATATAAAGACAAGTGGCTTACGGTAAGTGAATGCCGCGAGCTTGCCGAGCTTATGAGCGTGCCTGAATTGCGCGAGAATGGTGACCACAATTCTAGAATAATGACGTGGAATAAGTTGAAGGATTGTTTGCCTTATATTGGATATACGGTGGGAAATAAGAAGAAGCGGGTGGATGGTAAATTACAGCAATGCTACTATATTCATGGCGAATGGCACGACGTGGCAATTCAAAACAATCAGTTCTTGGCGCTTGCGGAAGCAGCTGCTGAGTTGAAACAGCAAGAAGAGCTTTCTTGATTTCTCAAGAAAGCCCTCTTTTTTTTACTAACTACTACTATGCATAAGAATAACGTGTTCCAGCTTGCTGAGACGCAGCTTACAGCTGCGGGCGCGCAAATACTTGACAAAATAAGTCAAATACTTATTTTAATGAGGTGATAAACTACTACTACCCAGCTTACCAGAAAAATCCAGCTTACCGGGGCGCGCCCGCAACCACAGTCACAGTTCCAGCTCGCCAGGATAGGCCGGGCCCGCCCAGCTTACCGTCGCAGCTTATGTTTCCAGCTTATCCAGCTTATTAAGGAGCCTACGGTGTCAGGAAAAGCTGTGCTCCTTTCCCTTTCACTATAATTATTATACCATAATTTACGCTCAGAGTCAAGTAATAAATAACCGAATTTTAACATAGAATTGCTTGAATCTTAACATTGGACGTGCTATAATGAATAGGGGTAGTGTGTAGTGTGTAGTAACATATGCGTGTTAAGAACGTTCTGTGGGTAAGGTTAAGAGTATGTTAAATTTCTGGCCGGCCCATTTTTTAACATAGAATTAATGTTCATATATCCAAATAAAAAAACACGGGTATTAACCCGCGTACATAAGATGTAAAAAGTAACAATTCAGTACAACGCCTGCGATGTGTATCATCAGTCCATTCACACGTCTGTCTTTATCACTCAAGTCTTTAACAATGCCAAAAACTGCGACAAAGAGACCAAACCACGAAGCACTAAAGCCAAAGAGTATAACGAAGAGAACATTAAGGAGCATTGCTCCTGCGCGCAAATCATTCCACTCAAACTGGTAAGGTGCGGTTATGTTGAAGAATTTAATCATATTATGCTCCTATATATTATTCACTTCAATTTTGAATAATTCTTATATGCTTCAAAAGATGAGTAACAAACATCACATTCATAAACATATGTACCATAGGTTCGAGCAACAATATGCCAATGACCACCACAAGTTGCGTGGATACCATTATTCCAAATAGGCTCTTTATCTGGAATAGATGCGGCTGTAAGAATAAGACAAATAATAGTAAGAGCAATAGCAGAAAGTGCTATGGTAACCAATACTTTAGTACGATAATTCATATTATTTTCTCCTTCTACTCCTTGTATAGATTGAAGAACTATAATCTTCTATCTCTTCAACTTCTTGTATATGGTCAAATTTAAAAGCTTCAGTCCATCGCCATTTTTTATAGCAACCTAAACATCTACCTTCTAAATATTCGTAATAGAAATTATCAGATACTTCGGTATTAATAGTTTCCATAGGAAAAACTTCTTCACCGCAAATAGGACAAATCATCTTACTTCACCTCCCAATTTATTCCCAGTTCCTCACGAAGTTCTTCAACTTTCTGCTTGTATATCTTTTCGCGCACTGCTATACAAATAGCGTCCAGAGTGTCCTGTTCAACAACTTTGTGCATGTATTCTTCAATTTCATCTTCATCAAGATATTCTTGAATATTGACTACCTGATGAAGAATAAAATCAAAAATATCTGTGTCGCGAAGATACCAAGTGTACCAAGTGTCTTTGTCCATCAAGTTGTCCGCAATCATTGTAATATCTTCATCGCTAAGGGTGAAAGTCTGCGGAAGTGAAAAAGTGTACTGCGTCATATTTTTATCTCCTTTAACATTTAATTCACACTAAGTAATTTTCCATTTTCATCAAAGACAAAAACAGTATCGTACCATTCATCATTTTGAGGAAAAACAAGTCTTATTTCTTTATTATCTTTTACATAGTCATAATATGGGCGAGATTCTTCCTGCGGATAAGTTTTGTCTAAAACATTTTTAATAGTATCAAAATCGCTCATACTTCTTTCCTTTCTGTTCTTAAAGTGTCGCAAGTTCGGGATTAGTATTTACTGTGATACCATAGTTGGCAAGAAAATTGATAATGGTGTCTGCGGAATTTTCGCCCGAACCGCAAAATTCGCCAGTCGAATCATCAATCAGATATTCGGGATAATCGCCATTGTCTTTTTTCTGGTCTGTAAGAACAACGAGCGTCTTACTGCGTCCCAATCTGTTTGTGTAGTGAAATTTAAGCGACATATCTTTTTCCTTTCTGGTTTTAAAGTGTTTTTCCTTCACTTTCTATATATATTATACTCATTAAGGGGTACGATGTCAAGTTAAGATTGTGTAAAGTTTTGGCCCGGCCCATTTTTTAACACAAAATTAACATTAAAAAGGCGCGAACGCGCCTTAATAGTCATCTACTGTATATCTTTCAATGTGATATATTCCGTCAGTAGTGTATATTACTGTACTAAAGTAGTCTTCCTTTATATCATTTATTGTGACATCATTATCCAGTGCGTATTGCTTAACAATATCAAGTGCCTTTTCTTTGGAACTGGCAACCCACTGAACTCCGCCGTCAAAACCAATATCGGTCTCATAACCTGAAATCGTATAAACCGTTGTCACTCCTTATCACCTTCTTCCTTCGCGGCTTCACGCTTCGCCTTGTCCTTTTCTGCCTTTTCGGCACTCGCCTTGAGTTTTTCTGCCTTTTTCTCCTGCGATGCGTTGTAAGCGTCAATTTCTGCCTGCATAAGCTCTCGTGCGGTTCTGTCCTTGCGTTCTTCCGCGACAATGACGCCGATACGCACATAACGCTCTACACCGTTAGCGTCCGTAATGATTGCGCCGTACTGCCTGTCGTTAATGCGCTGATACTGCGGTTTGCCAACCATATCAAGGTCTGCGAATACGTGAATACGGAGGTTAGCGTCAACAATTGCCTTAGAAATCTTCTTCATCTTTTTTCTCCTTTCGGTTTGTAGGGTTTCCTTCCCTTTTTGTTATTATTATAGCGGAAGCCGAACTAAAAGTCAAGTTAAATCTTCGTTATCTTCTTCCCAATCAGAGGGGTCGTTCTGCGGTTCTTCCGCACCGCACCAGTACTCGCAATCGCGCCAGTATTCACTATCGTAAGGGCAAATACCATCAATGTCACAAGGAGTGTTTTTTCTGATGCTCATATTTTTTCTCCTCTCATTTTCTATATATATTATACCATATTTTTGTTAAATCTGTGCGGCCGGTAAGGTTAAAAGATTGTTAATTTTTGGGACGCCAAATTTTTAACACAATTTTAACATTGATTTTTAGATAAAGAAAAAGGGCGTTTCCGCCCTTTAATTGAACATTATCGCAAAAGCTCGCTCAATGTTTTCTATCAGTTTGCCAGTATAATCATTTGTGACAATGACTTTTGCTTTCTTAAACCGATAATCGCCTTTCATATAACGCTCATTACCTCTATCAGTAATAAGGCAAGTCTGCGGTTGGTCTATCTGATGGAAAGTTCTACAACATATGTCAAGATTATCATAACAGTCGCTCAAAGCGTCACCATCAAAAAGCACTATGTTGTAATTATAACTGCCCTGTTTTTGAAGTTTCAACATACGCGCCGTGAAGTCTTTAGGAATATCATTGCCACCGTTACAATGAATAACACGCTCACGCACACTTTTACAAGTTGTCATATCTTCGCCGATAAATGAAACATCAAGATAGAAGTCAGGATTTCTGCGTTCAATGTCACAAAGTACTGCGAGAATACTATTGACGATTGTTTCATTGTAGTAAAAACTACCCGACTTGTCAATAACAAGGTTCAAGTGGCAAGTGCCATATTTGTTATTGCCATTGACTGACGCTTTACGGTCAAAGTACTTATAATCATCACGAGCGACCGCGCGCGGATTAAAGACTCCGCTGTATGCGTTGTAACCATTACCGCCACCATTTTTCTTGTGGAAGTTTGCTATTAACATTTCAAGTGTCTTTTTAAATTTATCAAGCCGTGCGATTGTTTCGGGGTCATTTTGACTTTTTGTACTCAAAACATTAGCAATTTGTTTCTTTAACTCGCCGTGCGCGTTTTCTCCAGTTGCTTCTTCGCACTCGGTTTCTTCGCCATTTTCATCAGGAGTACATTCTGCTTTTTCGCCATCGCCTTCGTCTTTTTCGTTTTTCGGAAGAGGTTTTGCTTTGCCCTTTTCTACATTCGGGAGCAAATCAGACAAATCCTGTTCTGCCTGTTCAAAGTTGCTTTCATCGTTTGAAGCACTTTCATCTTCAATATCATCCTTAATTTTATTCCAAAGGTCATAAATATTATTGATATAGTTACTTACACGTTCTCCATAAGGAAGACGCCAGTCATCAACCGAATTACGATTTATTTTAGAAAAGTCCTTAATAATCTGAGCGACTTCATCAGTCCATTCCTTTTTACCATAGCGGTATCTAACTACAGAATAGAAAACGCTTTTCGGGTTATTAACATCTACACTAGGCTTTTCACCATTGATATTAAATAGTTGCTGTTTGAAGTTAACATCAAGATAATAATCATTAAGAACGGTTTCAATGCGTTCATCTTCAAACACATTCAGAATGAATTTAGAAGTATCGTTATACACATAAGACAAGAGTGAAGCAGGAGTCAAAACTGCGTGAGATACTTCGTGATAGAGCATAGACCTGACTGCGGTTTCCTTATCCGCTTCATTAGTTACTGCTTCCATACCTTTCTGAATGATAGGCAGAGAAATAACTATGCTATCTTCCGCAGGAGAATAAAAGCTCGTTGCTTCTTCCTTATCAAGAGTTATGGGTATTCTGCGCCCGCAGTAATAACCAATGGGGAGGGTATCTAGTATCTTCTTACATTCGCTAAAAGTCAGTTCCATAATTCAATCTCCTTTTCAATTTCTACATATATTATAGCAGAACGCATATTTGAAGTCAAGTTAAGTTTCTGTTAAAATCCGGGCCGACCCGAAATTTAACCTAAAATTAACATTAACCACTGTGGGGGCTTTAAGCCCCCACAAAGTTACCAGTTACCGCGCCCATAAGCTGTTCGGGTGACAGTTTGAACTCACGAATATCTTCGCACCTATCAACCAACGGCTCAGGCAGACCATAAGTCACACCACCAATAGTAAGGTTCATCGTACCGATAATCTTGAAGCCGTCCTTAATATGGACTTCACGGTTCTTATACAGGAAACTCTGCTTACCATCGGCGATACCCTGCAAGAAGCGCAGACTGTCAAAGGGCAGGAGATTTATTTCGTCCATTACTATCGGCTTGCCCTGTTCCATACATTCCCAAAGCATTGACGGATTGAAGTCAGGCTTGCCATCGGTGAAAACGAAGTTTTCCATAAGGTCTGACGGAAGCATTGACGAGTTACATACGATACAACGGTTCTCAGTTTCGGTCTGCGCAAGAGTTGTCTTACCAGTACCTGCTGCCCCAAAATACACCTTGAAGCGGTTATTCACTCGGCTTGACGGTTCGCCATACTGAGAAATGTTCTTGAGTATCTGCGAGAACTCTTTGCTCTTGATTTTCTCGCTGATTTCTGCGGTGTAAGAAGAACCCATCAACTCAAAGTAGTTGTTAATATAAGCCTTCGCATTATTCGCTTTTTTCGCAAGATAAGCGAGTGTGTTCGTGAAGCGGTATGAGGGGGTGAAGTCAAACTCGGTGAAGAAGTCAAGAAGTGCGGTCATTCCCTCAAGAAGAATCTCTTCCTTAGTCTTTTCGGGGGCTGGCTCAGTTTCGGTGGATTCTACGCCAGTAATGAATGACGGCAATTTAACATCTCCGTTAATCATCGCGAGTGCGCGACTAGCTATATCTATTCTACGGATAGAATCATAAAATGATTTTGCTTCTCTCCAAGTAGAGTCAGTTATGTTACTAAGATAACGACCGCCTTTATAAACAATGTAGATAGTTGTGTTGTTGTTAGTAAGGCGAAGCTCGGTCAGGTCGTGATTGATATACATATAATTCCCTTTCTGGTTTGTCGTTGTTTTCCTTCAACTTTCTGTATATATTATAGCAGAACGACAGTACGAAGTCAAGTTAAGAGTTCGTTAAGAAACCGGCCGGCTTCAAATTTAACATAAACTTAACGACCATCTATGATGGTCGTTATCGTGTCCTATTCTAATTCTTCGATTATCATTGTTGTTGTTAAACTGCGGTAAAGGATTGTGCGTTGATGGTTTTCATCAAATACAATATAATTGTCGTGAATTTCAATATCAAAATGCCCCTCACGCTCATAAATTATCATTCCATCGTCTGCGACGATTTTGAGATTACGTTCGATTCCTAAATTTAATTCTGACTCATAGTCTTTTATTGTGCGAGCACCGCTTGCGGTGTGTGTGTTATACCAAATTAAATAAGAGAGCAAGCCACCGCATACTAACACTGTAATAACAATGGCAATAATAAGCCAAGACCACTCGCCCTCTTCATAGACGATATGAATTCCTATACCAATGAAAACCAATCCGATTAAGCCAATAAATCCGACAAATATGATTTGTCCAATAGTAAGTATCATTCTTCTATTCTCCTTTCCATTTCTCTTTTAGAGTGTTTATCCTTTTTATGCTTCTTATTCTCCACCACACGAGTGACGGGGTTAATACCCCACTCGCGGCGAACCTTACGGAATACTTCGTAAGTGGGGTTGCGTTCTTTTTGTTTGCTCATTTTTTTTACTCCTTATTAAAATAGCTATTATAATCTATAACATTAGTTATATTATTTAATTTATAATGTCCTGTCCAAAAGAATAGTTGATTGCAATCTGAGCAACGTCCCAACCATGTAATAACAATTCCTTCGTTTGTGATTTCATAATCTTCTAAAGCATCGGCTATAAGGTTACCACCACAAATAGGGCAAAGATATTCTTCATTCATTTTTCTTCCCTCACTTTCTGATATAATTATACATCAAATTGAACTGAAAGTCAAGTTAATTAAATGTAAAATTTCAGGTCGGCCCAAAATTTAACTAAAATTTAACCTTAATTGGACAAAAAAAGAAGCGCCGAAAGGCGCTTCAGTTTTGCCTTAGGCAAGGCGATAGGTGTTCGCCTTACCCTTGGTCTCGGTCTTTACGACCTCGGAAGCCATCTCACGGAGCAGAACATTCTGAACCTTGTTTGCCGTGAAGTCGGCAGGAAGCCCATACTTTGCCGCTTCGAAAATTTCCTTAGCGGTCATATCGGCAGTCATTACCGCGCGCAGAACAGGGATAACAGTTGCGACCATAGAGGCGCGTACAGAAGCGGTGTGAGCCTTACGGGCTTCATTGCGAGCAGTCTTCTGCTCAGGGGTCAGTTCTGTTCTCGGCTTGTCAAGCTGAGCGACTATCTTGTTGAGAGTGTCAACAACATCGTCAAAAGAGTTGTCAGTAGAGAGCTGAGCGATAGCGGTGCGGAGAGCATCCTTCTTAGTCATTTTTTTACCCTTTCTGGTTTGTGAGGTTTTCCTTCCTCTGTTGTGTATTCATTATAGCACATTTTGTGCTTAATGTCAAGTTAAGTCTTTGTTAAACCGTTTCGGTTTTGGTTCGTGTTCCTTTCCTTTGGAACATCTTTATTATACCATAAATTCGGTGGAGTGTCAAGTTAAGAGTTCGTTAAACGATTTTTCTTTCGTGGGGTTGTCCTCTCAACTTTCTATATCTATTATACTCAAACCCATATTAAGAGTCAATGGATTTGGGGTTAAGATTATGTAAAAATCCGGGCCGCCCCAAATTTTAACATATAGTTAACAAAAAGGGGTTTGGGCATTGTTAAATGAAATCTGAAATATTAGTTACAATTTTTGCGGAAATATAGTGTTTTTTACAATTTACTGTTTTATAAAACTCCATATCTTTTTTGAAGTTTTTGTCAAAATCTAATATGGCGTTCATATTCGCTTGAGTAGGATTGACATTATATCTGAACTCCAAACGACTACGCCACGCGCGTTCATTCTGCGCAGGCAAAAGCAATTCAAAAGTAATACCAAGAGAAACTAATTTATTGATAACCACTTGGTGCGCTGAGATAAAAACGTTTTTTCCGTTTTCACTTAAAAGATTAGCTATGGCTACATAGTTACTTTCCCAATCTTCGGTTTTTTTGAAGTAAGATGAATCCAAATCTACTGTAGTATTAGGATTATTTCGGCAATAAGTGGATTTTCCGCACCCTTGGTATCCGCAATAAATCATAATTGAAACTCCTTTTCTTTTGTAATTCTATTATAGCAGAAAAGGAGTGCGGGGTCAAGTTAAGATTGCGTTAAAAATACGACCGGCTCAAAATTTAACATAAAAATAACAATAGAATAGGGGCGCCCCTGGCGCCCCTGACATTAATTCCTTAACTTTCTTTAAACCTATAATTATCATTTCTGAAATACTTCTTCATATATTCGCCTTCGTGTATCACCTTACCATCTACTATTACCTTATAAGGAGTTTTCACTTCCCTTTTTAGTACTTGAATAAGCGGATAATCGGTCGCAAATTCTGCTCCACGATTTATACATTCTTTCAGAATTTCGGCTTCAATTTCTGCGTCATATAGACCCATATGCTGTTCGGTAAAGTCAGTATCACCGCTTATAAATCTATACACATTTTCGGCGTTTCCGCTATAGTTTCCACTTTCTGTAAAGAAGTTATTAACTTCGCAAAATGCCTTATAATCGTCAAAGTTTGTGATGAAGTTACTCGCATACGCCCAAATATCGTGAATTGCTACCGTATCAAACGGATTAGAAGTCTTAAACCAGTCACAATTAAAGTCAAAGACTTTCTCGTCAAATGCTGAATTGTAAGCGTAAGCGTCCGTTATGTCATATGCGTTAATATCTCGTATCATTTCACGCATCACATAACCCCACTTCTTGAGAGTTGCCTTACGAGTGCGCATTAGAGCTACATAACCCTTGCGCTTTTCCGCATAGTACGCGGTTGAGAACAGAGGATTATTGTGCCATACCTGTTCAATGACAAAGTGCTTCGCTACTTCAATTTCGCCATTGTCATTATTAATAATGACATAGCCAACATCATAGCAAAAACACTTGCTGAGGTCAGTCGTTTCCGTGTCGAATACCATTGAATACATATTTTCCCTTTCTGGTTTTTGAGCGTTGTCCTTCGCTTCTATTATTATTATAACCGATAAACGGTTAAAAGTCAAGTTAAGGAATTGTTACGGCCAAAATATGCCTTACAGACAAGAACGAAACACGCAAAGGGGGCTATTATCCACGCGAATGGATAAACCCAGTTCGGGAATGATAAACTTAAATTCATTTTCATATTACAATTCTCCTTTCATTACTATAATTATTATAGCAAAAAATAGAAAAGAAATCAAGTTAAGTTTGTGTTAAGTTCCGGGCCGTCTTATTTTTTAACTAAAACTTAATAAAAAAGGCGCGTCAGCGCCTGTTTCTTCTTTTATCTGCACACTCTACTTTGTAGTCGTCCGCTGCCTGATAACCATCATAAGGCTCATATCCGCCTTTGCCATCGCGGCTACCGCGAGGAACAGATACTTTTATTAGTACAAACTTTTCCGTGCCTTCCGCATCTACAACAGGAATAGCAATTTCACTCGCGCCTGTCCGCATAGCATCAACGTTCATAGTATCACTGAAAAAATCAATGATAGTTTTGATATACTCGTTGCGAATGGTATTGTCAAGATTCTGTTTGCCCATTTCATTCAACTCCTTTTTCTTTTTCTAATTTATTATACCATAATTTATACTCCGAGTCAATTCTTTTTTGTGTTAAGAGAATGTTAATTTTTAGCCCGGCCCAAATTTTAACAAAAACTTAATACTCCGGTTAGCTGGTGCTAACTCTAGTGAAAAGAAAAAGAGGGCTCTCGCCCTCTTTCACTCTTACTTCTTGTAGTAAGAGTTCGCGCCCTTCGGGTTCTCGACCTTTACGACTTCGCCCGACCAGTACTCACGCATAGCGTACTGCACCTTGCTCTTGCCAAAGCCCTCAGGCAGTTCGGTAGAACACATATCGTAAATCTCGGCGATAGTGCGAGGGGTGCTGTCCATCATGCTCAGCACAACATCGTGCGCTTCGGCGTAGATTTCACGGTTCGCCTGCGCCTTAGCTTCGTTCTTCTCGAACTCGGCGAGGATTTCGTCACGCACGGTGGCGAGCTCAGGAATGTCGTGAGAGGCGATGTAGGTAGCGATTGCGTTCAGAGTGGACTTCTTCATTCTTTTTGCCTTTCTCGTTTTAGAGAGTGTCGTTCTCTTTTCTGTATTTATTATACCAAAAATTTGGTACAATGTCAAGTTAAGAGTTTGTTAAAAGCGAGGAGTTTGGTTTCAGGAGGAGGTTCGTTTCCTCTCTTTCAACATCTTTATTATACCATAAATTTGAAATGGTGTCAAGTTAATTCTTTGTAAAGTTCCGAGGGTTTTGGCAACCGAAAGTTGGTTTACTCTTGCCAATTTTTCAACCAAACAATGCGGACTCGGGTGAACGGAGAGTCTTCCGTCCCTCGGAACAATTATATTATACCCGAAACTGCGTTCAAAGTCAATAGTTTTTTGTGTTAAGAATATGTTAATTTTTGGGGCGGGCCGAAATTTAACCCATTTTTAACATTGAAGTGTTTTTAGCACTTCAAATATGTCTTTCGGCTCATATGCTACCCCGAACCATTCGAGTCTATTCGAAAGTTCATCATCAAACAAAATATCATCCGTTCCCATAATGAAATTAGACTTCGGCGTACCATAATCTGTAATTATAATTTTATCCCAATCAACCGAGTTTAAGTGCCTATTAAGCCATTCTTTTTTCGCATTGATAACTTCTTTGTCATAATCAGGAGTTGAAACTTTACTAAGCCAACTAATAATGCCGATTTTATAGCCAAGTTTTCTCACTTTATTTAAGTAACGTGCTAAACGGCTCATATTGTGTATAGGGCGTGCTTCTATGTAAGGAGAGGGGTCGTGCGCTTCCAGTTTTAAAAGCCAATCTTTTACATCATATAGGGAAGCGAGGGTGCCATCCATATCAAACCAAATTGTTTTTTTCACTATATTTTTTCCTTTCGTTTTCTAATGAAATTATACTATATTTTGTGGCGCGTGTCAATATCTTTCGCGCGCGAAGAATGTTATATTTCCGTTATATCTGCCATTCCATACGCCAAATACATATTCGTAATTGTGGCGGTGTATTATACCACTCGCCCCACGTTTTTCATACCAGCTTCCATTTTTTCCGAGCTTCATAAAATGGAAGTCGTTCGTGCCCTCAGTTTCAATTCTAAAGGCTATAATCTGATATTTGTTGAAATCAACCAGCTTGTCCCGCACAGCTTGCTCACGCACAATTCGCAGCTCGGGGAAATCTGCGAGGATACGGTCTACACACATTTCATTCGCGGCATCAAAGCCAGCTTCTTCTATATAGTCCTCTAAATAAGACCAGCTTGCGCCTTCGTTGTCATAAGGCATATACCAGTCATAGGTTTCCAGTGCGTAACCGCCACAATTATAATCCCACCTATCAAGCGACCAAGTACGCTTTGCTTCTCTCAGATTCATTGTATTACTTCCTTTCATTTGATAATTTATTATACCATATTTGAAGAAAAGAAGTCAAGTTAATTCTTTGTTAAGAAAACGGCCGGCCTGAATTTTAACATACTTATAACAAAAGGCGCGGTTATCGCACCGCGCCACTAAGGAAGCAAAGGACAATTCCGATAATCGGAATAAAAACTAATGACGGTTTAATACACGCATAGATGAAACCGCCACCCATTGTAACAACACCAATCGCGTTAATCATATCTTTCATTTTCTTATCTCCTTTGCTTTTTCTGATATTATTATAGCATAGGTTTGTTAAGTACGTATTATAACCATTTGAAAAACTCGTTAATTATAAAACGAATGACGTCCGGCAGAAGACACGCGATTATGATGATACAAAGGATTAAACCAATAATTTCAGCAACAATCATAAGGGAAAAGCTGACTGTTAGGCTTGCGCCTAACAGTCGTCACTGTAACAACCCATATAGGGGTCAAATCCTGTTTCATCTACACTGTCATAATCATCGTAATCTTCTTCATCATCGTCTTCTTCAAAGTAGAACTCATCACACTCTTCTTCGGGCTCGGCGATATGACAGAGACCTTCGCCATAATACGGGCAATTAAAGTCATTAGAGGGGCAGTAAATCGGCTCGCCATCGCGAGTGCCATCAGTTTCCCAATCTTTCTTAGCCATTTTCAAATCCATCCTTTCATTTTCTGTATATAGTATAACATAAGTTCCGTGAGAAGTCAAGTTAATTCTTTGTTACTTCCAAATTGTTTTGCCTTTTTTGATATACTTAATCTGATTGCGGTCAACTTTTGTGTGGAGGTACTTCGGGATTTTATTTTTGCTCCCGTAGAGTCCGAGCAGCTCGCTGTAAGTTGCTACATACATCGTGATAATCTTCAGCTTGTCCTCGCTCTTAACTATCATAATGCCAGTATCCGTTAGACAGAGGTACTTGCCAGCTTGCCCTGCGCGGATTTGCTCCATAGTATGGACGTACTTCTCGCGCACAATCTGACCCAGACCGATGTCATTGATGATGTGCTGTACGCGGTCGGCTCTCTTTACTTCGCAGTGATAGGTCATTTCCATTGCTTTGTTCTCCTCTCTTTTTGTAGTTTTATTATAGCATAATTCATAGTTGAAGTCAATAGATTTATATGTTAAGAGTATGTTAAGTTCCGGGCCGACAGCTTTTTTAACAAAAAATTAAAGCGCCGAAGCGCTTATATGGTCATATCAACCAGCTTGATGGAGTCGGGTGCGAGCAGTTCGCCAGTGCCCGTGTGCATCAGGACAACGCCCGCGTCTTCCGCGTCACCGAACAGGTTGTTGAGTCGCGTCTGTATGTCGTTAATCACTATCTGGCGATGACGCTCGGCGCGAAGCTCGGCGATAATCGCGTCATACTCCTTAACAGTCATTCCAGTGGTGTCCAGTATCGTGCTACCGATTCTAATCATTTTTGTTTCCTCTCTTTCTTTTTTCTGTATTTATTATAACACATATGGTGCGGAAAATCAAGTTAAGGTTGTGTAAAGTTTTCGGACGGCCGCAAATTTAACATAAAAATAACGACTGGTCAGTCATCTGACCAGTCGTAGGGCGCGAAGTAAATCTCCGCTTCGTGTTCGAGTTTCCACTCTTCGTAACGCGCGTCCCAGTACGCGTTTTCCTCTTCGACGCTCTCAAACATCTCATCATCGTACTCAAACATTGTCTTAATCTCCTCTCTTTTTTCTGTATTCATTATACCACACCTTACTTGAAAAGTCAAGTTAAGAATTTGTTAATGCCATATTGTTTTATTGTTTTCTATGTATCTTGTCTCATTAAAGCGAATACGCTCACAAACTTCGTTCGGTATTTCGGCGTATCCTTTAAACATACTAATGGCTTCCGCGAGTGTGGCAAGGTACAGAGTAATAAGTGTTTGTTTATCTTCTGTTGTGACTAGTATTACGCCAGTGGTTGTAAGATAGATGTGCCTTCCACCATAACCGAATTCTTTATCTCTTATAGTATGGACATACTTCTCACAGACGACATCTCCCAGACCTATTTCCTTGTGAATGTGCGTGATGCGCTCAATCCTGCGACTGCAGTGCTTGGTCATAGTCATTGTTTAATTCCTCGCTTTCTTTTTTCTATATATATTATATTCTTTTTATATATAGAAGTCAATAGGTTTTATGTTAAAACACTGTTAAGTTTTGTTCCGGCCGAAAAATTAACAAAGATTTAAAGAAGAGGTGCGCTTTAGCGCACCTCGCCTGTATTGATATTGAACTGATACCCGTTATTGTAGATAGATTTTGCGGTGTAGTAGTTAAGACCGAGTTCCCGCATGAACCATCCGATGTGCTTGATAGTGGTTCGGCTGTAAAGCCCGTTGACCGTCATCCATCCTTCGGGGTCAATCTCAATTACGATTGTGTTATAGCTCTGTAAAGCTATTCTTCCATTGGCGTAGTGGTTAACCTTGACGGCGGCGTGCTCATGACCCTTGATATAAGTGCTATACATTGTAGTGTTTCTCCTCTCTTTTTTCTGATATAATTATAACATAGGGGTACGGTTTTGTCAATACTTTTTTATGTTAAAAACCAGTTAAAATCCAGGCCGTCCCAATTTTTAATATAAAATTAACAAGACGCGTTAGCGTCCTGTTATTCATCATCCTCCCGCCAATTCCACGCCGTGATGTAGGCGATTTTAAGAGCGGAGACGCTGTTGGCGAACTGCTCACAACACTCAAAGAAGTAAATGGTCGCGGGGTGCTCAAATCCGAACTTGCGGATGATGTCGGTCTTCATTGCGGTGGTATTCATTGTGAGTTCCTCTCTTTCTCTTTTCTGTATATATTATACCATACGGAACACCGGTTGTCAATAGTTTTATGTAAAGATTCTGTTAACTTTGCGGTCGGCCCAAAATTTTACATTTTCTTAATAAAAGAAAGGTGGGCGCTTTCGCGCCCTAGAAAGGAACTTTATGTCAAGCGGACAGCACAATCCGCGAGTTTTCGGTTTGGGGTCGCTGCGTGACCATCCGACTCTCAACCCCTGTCGGCTGCTGGTTCACATTTATTACTCGCGCCACGCGGCTCCGCGCGAGGAGATTGTCTTTGTCAGGAAGGGTCTTACTGGCTCTCGTGGGCTCTCCCTCTTCGGGTTGCCCTTTCCTCAACCTCTGTATCTATTATACCATAACACCGGGCTGATGTCAAGTTAATAGTTGGTTAACTCGGTTTTCTCCGTGTTAGGAGCGGTCAACTCCTAACACGGTCCACCCTTTAAGGGCGGCGAGGTTGGTTGCGGCCTCGCGAGCGCCGGCAACCGACCAGCAGGCGAAAAACGCCTCGGTAACCCCATTAGGGGTCTGGAAGAGAGCCTTGAACCATACAGATGACATTGTGTGTACCTCCTATTAAGTGCTGGTAGTGGGTTGGGAAGTTGTTGTCTTCCCTCTTTCTGTATATATTATACCAAAACCGGTATGAAATGTCAAGTTAAGAATTTGTTATATCACGCGAGTATTGCCATTTAAATCAGTTTCTATAATTTACATAGTTTAATGCCGGAGTCAAGTTAAAATTGGGTTAAGTTTTGGGACGGCCAAAAATTTAATACAAAATTAACAATAAGACTGGTGCGAAATGAAAAGAGGGCGCTCGCGCGCCCCGAAAGGAAAGATTATGAGAAGCAAATTATTTTATGCCGTAGTATCGGATAACTCCAATATATACATACCGTTCAATATCATCGTCCCAGTCCCAACCGCTGAGTTCTTCGGAAGTCAGACTGTCCGCCTTTTCGGGAGATAGGATTTCTTCGTAAGTTACTTCGCGGACTACGGTGAGCAATTTTTTATTGCGCAAGGTAGAGATAGAAGGCACGTTCGGGTTATGATAGGTAATGCGGTCTAACACATCATAAGTAACTCCATCTCCGATAAGCGCGCGCAAATTGTCAATCTTCTTATTCATATCCAACATTGTCGTGTTCTCCTCTCTTTTTTCTATAATTATTATAGCAGAAGTCAGTGGCAAAGTCAAGTTAAGATTATGTTAAGAAATCGCCCGGTCCAAAATTTAACCTAAGTTTAACATAAAATCGCGGCGAGACGCGTAAGCGCCTCGCCTTTTAGGACAAAGTGCTATGCGGATTCCCCACACTCCAAGGATAAAAGTCCAATAGTTAAATTCCGGTAAATTGAATTCGTGCGCGATTGTATTGTATGCGTATCCGAGACAAATGGCTCCTATCGCGTGAACAGACAAATGCGCTATCAGTGTAATGACTTTTTCTTTCATATCTTACCCCTTTCTTATGTCCGCGAGTTCGTACTCAACTATCTCATATCCCAAGTCAACATTTTTGTAGTAAGCCGCGCGGTCTTCCGCGGCTTCACGGGTCGTGAAGAACCAGGCGCCATCGGGCATATACCTTTCGCCCGTAGTGGAGAGAATTGCGTAAACTGCGTAAATCTTTGTGAGTGTCATTGTTTTGTTCCTCTCTTTCATTTTCTGTATTTATTATACCATATTGTATCGCGGAAGTCAATACCTTTGTGTGTTAAGATTCTGTGAATTACGCGGTTTAGTCAACCGCGTAATTCGTAGGTGAGTAGTGTAAGGAATAGTTGAGATATTCCACACTTGTGGGGTCGGTAATGTCGTCATACTCAAACTCAACGGCGTCGTCGTAAAGTTCGTCTACGGTAAGAAGGTGTCCGTATTCTTTGTTCATGTAGTAGTAAGTCATTTGTATGTTCCCCTTTCTTTTTTCTATATATATTATACTACTGGAATGCCGGTATGTCAAGAAAAGATTGTGTTAAGTTCCTGGCGGCCTGCGTGATTGGTGGATTCATAATAAAATGCTGTCAGGCGAGGATGCCTGACAGTGTTTTTTCGTTTGTGAGTTCCGCTCCGTCAAATTTGACCTGAACCTGATGCCCATTCCATTCAAGGTCTCCCGCAACGTAGAACGGAGTGCTGTTTTTGTGCCATTCAGTCTTTGTGAGTCTTTCCACAACTACCTTTTCAAAATGGTCTCCGCGGTTGTAACGGTCTTTGTACTCTACCAGTTCAATTCCGCCCCAGCAGACCGCCTTTTTCGTTGCCACCAACATCGCCTTAATGCGGGCACTCAGCTTTATTCGGAGCTTGGCGCATCCGCCTTTTGCGGTCGAGGCGCTGTCGAGCTTAACGCAATCATCACGGAGCTCTTCGGTCATCGTCACGTAGAGCTGACCGCGGTACTCAAATCCTACCGCATAGATGTCGGAAGCCTTGTGCGCGTCATACGCGTGAATCATTTCGTTGCGGGTCATTGTTTTGTCTCCTCTCTTCTTTCTGTGTATATTATAACACTTTGGGGGTCAAATGTCAAATTAAGATTGTGTTAAGTCCGCGGACGGTGCGTTGCTTAACCGGCCATTAACATAAGAAAAAATCCGCCTTACAGGCGGATTTTTTCACCTTTGATTTTTAAGTGGATCGCGGTATGACGAGCTTTTGTCCACTGTTTGATGTTCTTCTCATCATCATCTATCAGCGTTCCCTCTTCCCTGATGTAGTCTACCTTTTTGCCGTAGCCTACGATGCAGATGAAGTGGTCCAGGTCCAGGTCCGGCACGTAGCGGCTCAGCCAGTCAAGCTTGCCAGCCTTTGCGTCTTCGTTCGCAGCCTTCGTGAGGATGTAGCAGGTGACGCCTTCAGCTATCAGCTTGTTAAGGAGCTTAACATTCCACTCAAAGGCGGGCAGGTTCGCGAGGTAGTCGCGTGATAACGCCTGCGCGCGGTCGGTATACGCGCTGTGGAAGTCCGCGAGCACGCCATCCATATCAAAGTAGTAAGTCATTGTTTTATCTCCTTTGCTTTTACTGGATACATTATACCATATCAAAGGGGTTTTGTCGTTACGGTTTGATTAAATTCATATGAAGCATATATTAACTTAAGATGAAAATGAAATACTTAATCTTTACTAAAACTTAACATTCTGCCGGTCGGTTTAGTTTTTAAATTAACAAAAACTTAACTAAAACTGGCAATTAAAACTGGGGTTGAAATTTACTTAAATTTAACTAAAACTTAACACGCGCGGCGCTAGCATTCTTAACTTGAAATTAACATTTCAATTGAGGTGCTAAGAACGGGTATTGTTAAAAGTTTGTTAAAAAATCGGGCGGCGCAAAATTTAACAAAAAATTAACATTGAAATCCGGGATAATTTAACAAAAATTTAACATTAAGATTACGTTAATTTTTTAACGCGATTTTAACATTGAAATTGTGTTAAAAAAAGGTTAAGCCTTTCGGCTTAACCTTCGGTGTCCCAGAGGTCTTGGGAAAGTGTCCACTGGTGTTCAATCATCGACTCATAAGCGGAATCAATTTCAAATTGCGCTGCCCACTCATCAATCATCTGCTCCGCAAGCTCAATCCACTCTTCATCCGTCATAATCCTGTACTCCATTGCTGTAACCTCTCTTTCATTCTTTCTGTATATATTATAACATACCAAATCCCGGTTGTCAATAGGTTTTTTGTTAACTGTGTGTTAAATCCGCGGCGGTAGTGAATTTAAAATGAAATTAACAAAGGGGCTTGCGCCCCTTCGTTTATCCCTGTTTGCTTACCCACTTTATCGCGCCCTGTTCGGTTTTGAAAGTTTTTACAACTTCACCGCCATAAGTGCCGAGACGCCAAACCATCCAAACGTTACGCGCGCGGTTGTAATTGATTGAGTACTTCATTGTTTTGTTCTCCTCTCTCTTTTCTGTGTATATTATAACATACGCTGACGTCTGTGTCAATAGGTTTTTTGCGGTTTAACATAATCTTAACATTGCGGCGTCGGTAGAGAAGTTTACGTAGAATTAAAAAAAGACGCTTTCGCGTCTTTTTTTCTTACCACTTCCACTTGTAGACTATCGTCTGCTTGCGTGTTACCTTTATCGCGTAGGTCTCTTCGTCTTGCTTCGCTTCGTTTATCTTCGTTACAAGCTCCATCATCCTCAACTCGTACACGTCCCAAGAACCATCAGTAAAAACAACCATCATCTCGTACATTGCTTTAATCTCCTTTTCTCTTGCTTTCTGTGTATATTATACACCTATTCAGTCAGTTTGTCAATACTTTTCTCTGTTAAGAGTGCGTTAACTCTGCCGGTCTTTCTACCTCCCTGGTTAGCGCCCGCTAACCAGTGCCGCTTCACTTCTTAACCTGTTCTTAACATTCGCGGACGATGTACGCCTTTACCGATTCTTAACATTCGCGCGCGAAAAATAAAACGCGCGCAAGCGCGTTTTAGCAGTATGCCAGATTTTTTCTTGTCCATCCGAACACCGAGATTTGATTGTGTTCTTTACCTATTCTTAACGCTTCTTTTTTCGTCTTGACTCTAAAGCTGTGGTCTATGTAGTAGATACCATCCGCGAACCAGACACCGCAGTTTCCTGCCATCTCTTCAATCAGCTTCTCAGCTTCCAGCCTGTCGCGTGTTTCGTGTCCGTAGTCAGCTACCTGCCATCCAGTCTTGTACTCTATCGGCTTCCCGTTCTTGAGCGTGAGCCCGTCGTTGTTCTGAAGTACTTCTAACATTGTTCTCTGTTCCTTTCTTCTTTCTGTATATATTATATACCAAGAACCGCCATATGTCAAGTTAAGATTGTGTTAAGAACCACCGGTTTTTCTTAACCTTAAATCAATTAAACCTTTACTAAATCTTAACACGCAGGGCGATGAACCTATTAACATTATTGATGTTAAACATTTACTAAATCTTAACATAAACAGTCGATGCGTCTCTTAACTTAAACTTAACTAAAATCGGTCGCTCTAAACATTTACTAAATCTTAACATTGGCAACGATTGAGTCTTTAACTTAAACTTAACTAAAATCGGACGATAGGCACTTTAACCAGTTCTTAACATTGCGATGGGTAAAAAAAATAAAGCGCCTTGAGGCGCTTTATGCTACCACCTTAATGGTTATTGTGGTTTCATCAACATCGGTGTAAGGTGCGCTCGGGTCATGCAGGTCGTAACTCCAAGGGATGTAATCAACGCTTTCGGTGTACTCGCTGATGTCGTAGCTCTTGACCTCAAGGTCGCCGTACTCGTTAATCAGGTCGTTCAGCTCATCATCACTTCTTGCGCCTACGAACTCATCAAATTCATCAGTGGTTAGGTCAAGGATAATCTCAACGGTGTTCTCGTCAATCACGTACTTCTCAAGGATATCACTCAGCTTCATTGTTTTGTTCCCCTTTCTTTTTTCTGTCCTTATTATATCATAGCTTGTGCTATTTGTCAAGTTAAGAGTTTGTTAACTCTTCCGGTCGTTCCGCAAGGGCTTTCTCAGCCCTTGCGGTTCAGTGTGCTCAGCTTGCAGATTGTAGCGTTCATAAACTTTATCTGTACCTGCTCGCCGAACAGCTCAGCGTCGCCTCTCTCATAGAACGGTACGCTGTTGCGATTCCAATCACCGAGCTTGTAATGTTCGAAGAACCAGCGCTCGAAAGCGTCACCGTTGTTGCTGTCGTTCAGCGCCTTGCCCTGCTCGACGCCGCCCTTGTTCCTCAACGCTGCAGCCTGCAGCTTGTTGATGTACATCTTGAGGACGAGCTCGCCCTTGCTATTACTCGCAACATAGCACCATTCGGGACGCAGCTCGCGCAGAAAGTTAACATAGAGTTTACCTTCGAAGTTGTAGCCGACACAGTAAAGCGTCGCTGCGGTTACGCGCTCGTAACGAGCAAGTGCTTCACGCGCTTCAGGCGTATTGTAGTGTGCTGTGTTCCTCATTGTTTTAACCTCGCTTCTTAAGTTTATGTCTTATTATAACACGCCTGTACTACAATGTCAATAGTTTTATGTTACAATTCTATTAAATCCATAAGACAAAAATGTGACAAAAATGTGGCGGCTCTTAATATTTTCTTCGCTAAAAATTAACTAAACCGGGGATTGTTAGGCGCCTAACGATTTTCAAACCTTTACACCACCTTAACAAAAATTTTTCTAAAACTTAACAGGGGCCGGGCATGTTACAGGAATTGTTAAGAACTTAACACAATTTTAACAAACGCCCTGCCCATTTTCCACCACCCGCAAAAAAAAATGAACCTCCACCCGAAAAAAATCCAACCTAAAATACTACCCAAATACTTGACTTTCACCCAAATCTATGCTATAATAAAATCAAACAAGGAGGTGACAAATATCAAAAAGGCTTATTCACTTGACATGTCAATAAAAAGAGATACCGAACGCCTTGAAGCTGTCCGCGAAATTCTAAATAAACTAGACTATACTCCATCCTCGCACGACTTAGAGCTCATGGCTTCCTACATTCTCTATGGTGAAGATGAAAACGGCCTTAATGCGGTCAAACGCGGCGAAATTTCCGATAGCACAACCCGCTATTCAAGCTACCGCCGCAAAATCGACCAAAACGCTTCCCTTGATGCCCTCATGGAAAATCCCATGGTAACCCAAGACCAATTCAAACCACTCACATCACGCAACATTTATTTGAAAAAAAGACCTTCAATTAAAAGAATAAAGTACGACGAACAGGGCAACATCAAGGATATTGGGGATGGCGACATCCCTGGTATGATAGAGCTTTGGGAAAGCATAGACCGCATTGCGCACATCATCGCGGTTTCCGAAGGCTCTGTTGCCCCGACCGAAGACGACCATATTGTTGACAACCCCTACCACCTATACAAACTTAAACATCAACTAATAGATTTGCGGCGACACCAATACTACCTACTAGACGGCTACAAGCCCACAATCCATTTTGCCAACTTAGACCCACCTCGCCCGCAATACAACACATGGGATTCCGACGCCTATTACTGGTTGCCGCAAGACCAATGGGAAGCTAAAGCACACGCTTCCCTTCTCCCTCTCCCGCCAACCTACGAAACCCGCGTCAATCCCTACACAGGCGAGCCCGAAGTCAAATGGATAATAAGGAGACAGGTATTTAATTGGGAAAATGTTGCGCACGTTCGCGCCTTCATTTCCCTCTACCACAATCTTTACCATCAATTACACGAAAAACTCTCCACAGATGGCTGCTTTCTACTTTACGACTTCGATTACTATGTAAAAATGGCCCATCTACCTCAAACTCGTCTCTACATTCTCCAAAAAACTCGCGCAGGCTACACGAACCCACAAATCGCAGCTGCCCTAGAACACGACCTCAACATCATCTACACCGACAACTACATAGGCACAATACTCCTGCGCGAAATACCCAAAAAAATTGCGGCCGCCGCAACACGTCGTCGTCTTCTCGTAGAAACACCAATGGAAGAACGCAAAGTTTGCGCGAATTGCGGCCGACCCTTACCCCTAACAACCGACTTCTTTGCACGCAACCGCAGCCACGCTGATGGCTACGCATCTTGCTGTAAAGAATGCGAACGCTACAAACGAATAACAAAAGGAGGTCAATCACAATATGACAGAAGAGTTAAAGAAACGGCAATGCTTGCGTTGCCGCCAAGAAAAACCAATAACTGATTTCGCCTCTACCCCATCCAAGTTCTTTCCGAACCATCGCTCAATGATTTGTACCTCCTGCCTGGAAAAGATGGTTCCTCAAGACAACTTAGGTGAAGTTGACCGCCTTTGCCGCTACCTAGACGTGCCATTCGACCTTGACCGCTACACTTCTCTTCACGCTATTCACGGCGACCACACCCTAACCGCCTACTTCAACACTCTCCTAGATGACCACTACCAATCGTTACAGTGGCTTGACGAGAACGAACGATGGCGGCAAGCCCGCGATGAAGAAACCATAGATGATGAGATTGCGGCTTTATCCGAAGCGAAACTTCGCCGCCTTAAGCGTACTTGGTCTCCCGCCTACACAACCGATGAGCTTCTCTTCCTAGAAGACTACTACAACCAAATCCTCGCAACGCAAAACGTCTCCACACCCATCCTTCAGCACTACGCGCGCGACCTTTGCGAAATTGAGTTGCGCATCAAAAAAGGACTGCGAAATGGGGACGATATAAAAAAAGATATGGACGCCCGCGACAACATCATACGTATCGCGCATTTTGAAGCTTCCAACTCTAAATCCGCGGCTGACTTTGAATCCGTTGGCGAACTTATGGTTTATTACGGCAAACGTGGTTGGCACCCCAAGTGGCATACCGAGCCACAAGATTCCGTAGATTTTTGTATGAATAATATACAAAATTACTTGCGGCGACTCGTAGTCAATGAAGGTAACTTCGCAGAACAAGTAGAAGACAAACGTGAGCACTACAACCTAACAGAACGCCTAGAAGAAATTGATAACGAAGTAGTCGGCATTGAAGACGCAGTTGATATTGAGTATGAGGGGGCAGATGAATTAGGAGATGAG
>Ga0265298_10002461_pt1 | contig 25784 bp, 24 predicted proteins | sample AusTroGonzalo_MG_3_FD_193486 | JGI IMG/M metagenome (GOLD analysis project Ga0265298, IMG submission 193486) | Bovine rumen microbial communities from tropical cattle in Woodstock, Queensland, Australia - Gonzalo_01 | ecosystem: Host-associated > Mammals > Digestive system > Stomach > Rumen ...
CCGTTCCGGCGCACACGTGGCCTATTTCTGCATGGAATACGGCATCGACACCTCCCTGAAGATCTACTCGGGCGGCCTCGGCATCCTGGCCGGCGACTACCTGAAGGAAGCTTCCGACATGAAGGTCCACATGACTGCCATCGGCCTGCTGTACCGGCACGGCTATTTCACCCAGCGCCTTTCCGCCTATGGCGACCAGATCGCTGATTATACGCCGCAGGACTTCACCAAGATTCCTGCCTCGCCCGTGCGCGACGAGGACGGCAACTGGCTGACAATCCGGGTTGCCTTCCCGGGCCGTAACCTCAATGCCCGCATCTGGCGGGTGGAGGTGGGTCGCACCGATCTCTTCCTGCTCGACACCGACTACGAGGACAACCTGCCCGAAGACCGCCAGGTGACGCACCAGCTCTATGGCGGCGACTGGGAGAACCGCCTCAAGCAGGAGCTCCTGCTGGGTGTGGGTGGTGTCCGTGCCCTTCGGGCCCTGGGCATCCATGCCGACGTGTACCATTGCAACGAAGGCCACGCTGCCTTCAACGGTTTCGAGCGTCTGCGCGAATACATCCAGAATGACAACCTCTCATATCCGGAAGCGCTGGAAGTGGTGCGTGCCTCTTCGCTCTTTACAACGCACACGCCGGTGCCCGCCGGCCACGACGCCTTCACGGAAGACCTGCTCCGCGTGTATATCTCCCACTATCCGGACCGCATGAAGATCGACTGGCGGACCTTTATGAGCCTGGGCAAGATTCATGTTGACGACCCGGGCGAAAAGTTCTCGATGAGTTTTCTGGCCGCCAACCTCTCGCAGGAAATCAACGGTGTAAGCTGGCTGCACGGCCGTGTGAGCCAGCAGATTTTCGCTCCGATGTGGCCCGGCTACCTGACGGAAGAGCTCAACGTGAGCTCTGTTACCAACGGCGTGCACTATCCCACCTGGACGGCACCTGAATGGAAAGAGGTCCACGAAAGCGTATTCGGCAAGGAATTCAAGACCCATCACTACGACAAACGTTGCTTCGAGGGCATCTACGAAGTCCCTGACGAGAAGATCTGGCGGATCCGCCAGACGCTGCGCAAGCGTCTGATCGACCGGGTCAAGGAGATGATCGCCGACACCACGCTGACTAACCATTATTCGCCCCACGAGATCGTCAAGATCCGCAAGACCCTGCGAGACGACGTGTTGACCATCGGTTTCGCGCGCCGTTTCGCCACCTACAAACGGGCCACGCTGCTGTTCAGCAACCTCGAGCGCCTGAACGATATCGTCAACAACGAGAAGCATCCCGTGCAGTTCCTCTTCGCCGGCAAGGCGCACCCCGCCGACAAGGCCGGCCAGGACCTGATCAAGCGCATCATCGACATCTCGAAGATGCCGCAGTTCCTGGGCAAGATTGTGTTTGTGCCAAACTACGACATCACCATCGCCAAGCTGCTCGTGCAGGGCGTAGACGTGTGGATGAACAACCCGACCCGTCCGCAGGAAGCCTCCGGCACCAGCGGCGAGAAAGCCGTGATGAACGGCGTCATGCACTTCTCGGTGCTCGACGGCTGGTGGGTAGAGGGTTACAAGCCGGGTGCAGGCTGGGCGCTCAGGATGGAGCGTACTTACGACAACCAATCCTTCCAGGATGACCTCGACTCCTCGACCATCTACAACATCCTGGAGACCGAGATCGTGCCGAGTTTCTATGCCAAGGACGCCCACGGCCTCTCGAAGACCTGGATCCAGACCATCAAGAACACCGTGGCGCTGGTGGCCTGCAACTTCACCACCAACCGCATGTTGACAGATTACTGCGTGAAGTATTACGAGCCGCTGAAGGAGCGTGCCGACCGGTTGCTGGCCGACGACTTCGCCCTCGCCCGTGAAATCGCCTTCTGGAAGAAGCGGGTCCGTCGCGAATGGCCGCATATCGAGGTCGTCTCATTCACGCGTCCGTCCATCGCCCATTCTTCGATTACGCTGGGCCAGTCGTATTCGGCCGAACTCGTGCTCTCAATCGGGGATCTCGATCCGGAGGACATCGGCGCCGAGATCCTGCTCACCGAGGTGAATGCCAAGGGCGAACACCACATCGTGGGTGTCTATCCGTTCCAACTCAAGAGCTCCGACGTGGGGGTGGCTTCCTACGGCGCCGAGGTCATGCCTGAAGTTTCGGGTACCTATGAAACGGCGGCCCGTATCTTCGCCAAGAATCCCGACCTGCCGCATCGCCAGGACTTTGAATTGGTAAAATGGCTGTAGCAGCGACCGGTTTTTTCGACGGCGTACATCTGGGGCACAAGCAAGTGATCGACCAGTTGTGCGCCGTCGCCCGTGAGCGGGGCGAGGAGAGCGTGCTGGTCACTTTCTGGCCGCATCCGCGCAGCGTCCTGCAGCAGGATGCCGACCGCCTGCGTCTGCTCTCGACCCTGCAGGAGAAACGGCAGCGCTGCCTGGACTATGGGGTGGACCGTTTCGAGGTCCTGCCCTTCAACCGGGCCTTCAGCCAGCTTTCGGCCGAATCCTTTATCCGGGAATACCTGGTGGAACGGCTGGGCGTGACGGCGCTGGTGTTGGGCTACGATCACCGCTTGGGCCATGACAGCTTTGAATCGACGGCGCAGATGATGGAGATGGTGTCGCACTGTGGTGTGACGCCCGTCCGGGTGGAAGCCTTCTCCGAGGGCAGCGACGTGGTCATCAGTTCGACGCAGGTGCGCAAGGCGCTGGCTTCCGGCGACGTACAGCTGGCCGAAAAGATGCTGGGTTACCGCTATGCGATGCTCGGCGTGGTGGTGGCGGGCAACCGGATCGGCCGGACACTCGGGTTCCCGACGGCCAACATGCAGCTCTACGAGCCCCTCAAGCTGGTGCCGGCTGACGGGGTCTATGCCGTGGAGGCGACCGTGCTGGGACAGCGCTACAAGGGTGTTTGCAACATCGGCCGGAGGCCCACGGTGGGGCTTTCGGACGCCCGGACCATCGAAACGCACATTCTCGATTTCGACCAGGAGATCTACGGGCTCGACCTGCAGATCGCTTTCTGCGCCCGGCTCCGCGACGAGCGGCGCTTCGATTCGCTTGAAGCGCTGAAGGCGCAACTGCATCTCGATCGGGAAAAGGCCTGGGAAATAATTGTTGCATAATAGAATTATTTGTATATTTGCACAAAATAATGAACGCAGAAAGGGTCCCGCCCGTGTGGGATTCTTTTCTTTTTAACTTTGATAATATGGGAGAATCACATTATGTAACGCTGGAAGGGCTCGACAAACTCCGTGAGGAACTGTCAGCTTTGATCGCCCAGCGTCCTGTCATTTCGAAAGCCATCGCCGAGGCGCGCGACAAGGGTGACCTGTCGGAGAATGCTGAATACGATGCCGCACGTGAAGCGCAGGGCATGCTCGAACTCAAGATCAACAAACTGCAGGACCTGATCGCCAATGCCAAGGTGATCGACGAGTCGAAGATCAATACGGATACCGTCCAGATGCTGACCACGGTCAAGCTCAAGAACCTGGGGAACGGCGCCACCGTTTCCTATACCTTCGTGGGCGAGAGCGAAGCCAACATCCTGGAGGGCAAGCTCGCCATGACCACCCCCATCGGCAAGTCCCTGATGGGCCACCGCAAGGGCGACGTGGTCGAAGTGACCGTTCCCTCGGGTGTCATCAAGTTTGAAATCCTCGACATTACCATCTAGGCCATGGCATCGATTTTCAGCAGAATCGCAACAGGCGAGATTCCGTCCTGGAAGGTGGCGGAAGACGAACGTTACTACGCCTTCCTCGACATCAATCCCCTGGCGGAAGGCCATACGCTGGTCATTCCCAAGAAAGAAGTCGACTACATCTTCGACCTCGACGCGGACACCTATGCCGGGCTCTGGCAGTTTGCCGCCCGTGTGGCCAGGGCCGTCCGCACCGCCATCCCCTGCAAGCGGGTCGGCGTAGCCGTCCTGGGCATGGAAGTGCCCCACGCGCATATCCACCTGGTTCCCCTCCAGACCGAAGGAGACCTCGATTTCCGCAAAGAGAAGAAACAACTCACGCCCGAGCGTTTCGCCGAAATCGCCGGGGCCATCGCCACCGCCTTCAACAACGAACAGGAATGAAACGTGTGATGATCTGGCTGGCCGCATTCAGTCTGCTGGCCGCTTGTGACAAGACCCCTGTAGCGCAGGTCAGTGCAACCTTCGAGAATGCCAAGGATTCGACGGTGGTGCTGCAGAAACTCAATTACAACCGCCTGGTCCCGGTCGACACCATCAAGACCGATGCGGCGGGACGCATCCACCGCAAGATCAAGCTCACGGGCAACGATCCCTATTTCTATTATTTCTACCTCGGCGGCAATCCGGTGGCATCGCTGATCCTCCGTCCGTCCGACAAGGTGACGCTCACCGTGCCGGCTTCCGGCCCCTTCGTCGTGGAAGGATCGGAAGAATCGACGCTTTTCCAGCAGGTCAACAACGATTTTGCTGCGGCCGCGGCCGATCTTTCGGCGCTGAGTTCTTCGGTCGACGAACAATCTTCAGAGGCGGAGATCAAGGCGGCCAACAGCCGCATCAGCAAGCGCTACATCGACTACAAGCGCGAGGCCATCAAACATGTGATCACGCATCCGCGTTCCATCACGTCGGCCGTGGTCCTCTTCCAGAAGTTTTCCGACGACCTGCCGGTCTTCGGCCAGGAGAGCGATGCCGTGATCTTCCAGTCGACGCTCGACTCCCTGTCGAAGGTCTATCCCAAGTCGGAATATGTGCTAGCCCTGCGCGATGAAGTCGATGCCCGCCGCAAGAGCCTGGAGTTGTCCAACCGGCTGGGAGAGGCCTATGAGATCGGTTTCCCCGACCTGGTGTTGCCCGATGTTGATGGCAATACCCGGATGCTGTCCGACCTGAACGGGAAGGTGATCCTTGTCTCTTTCTGGAGCGTGGGCCAGACCGAGCACAAGATGCTCAATGTCGACCTGATGGATCTTTACCGGAAATATCACGACCAGGGACTGGAAATCTATCAGGTGAGCCTCGACATCGACAAGCCCAGCTGGGCCGCTACCGTCCGCAGCCAGGGCCTTCCCTGGATCAGCGTCAACGATGGCTATGGCGTGGAGTCGCCTTCCGTGGCGGCCTACAACATCGTCAAGATTCCGACCCTGTACGTCATCGACCGCAAGGGCGACATCGTTGCCAGCGACGTTTTTGAGAAAGACGCACTCGAAAGCGTGATCCGGAAAAACCTGTAGGCTACAGCACGGCGTGCTTGGTCACGCCGGCCACGAATTCTTTCAGATAGAAGGGTTCAAAGTACGCAACGTCTTTGAACTCTTTTTTGTGCAGTGCCGTCAGGGCAGGTCGCAGCATCGCCGGTGCAAGCGGGAAGCAGGGTTGGAACGCGGCGTTGGGATGCGTGCAGATGTTTTGGAATTTTTCGACGCCCGTGCCGATGAAAAGGACGCTGCCGGCCGACAGTTCCTGACTGTAGCTGGCGGCATCGAGGATAACGGCGGCGGTGTCGCCACATTTGTTCCCCTCCGCGTCGAAAGGGGCGGCATAGACTTCCATCCGTCGGGCATCCAGCATGGAGATGATCCGATTGGGCCGGGTCGCAGCCTGGCAGGCGAGGATCTGCAGGGTGTCCACCCCGATGAGCGGGAGGCCGGCGCCGAAACAAATACCCTTTGCCGTCGAAACACCCACCCGGAGGCCGGTATATGAGCCGGGCCCTTCGCTCACGGCCACGGCGTCGAGATCCCGGGCTTTCAGGCCAGCTTCCTCCAGCACTTCCACAATATAGGGGGCCAGCATCGCCGACTGCCTACGGGGCGTTTCGTCGATCCGCTGCGCTACGATCTGCGCTCCTTCGCTGAGCGCCACGGAACAGCACTCGGTGCTGGTCTCGATCATCAGTATCCTTTCTTTCATCGTCAATTACGTTGGGCGGACAGTTTCAGTTTGCAGCCTTCGTTCAGGGTCCGCGTGACGGCTTCGGGAGGTCCCGTCACCACGCGATCGCCTTCGGTCAGCCCTTCCGCGACTTCGATGCGGTCGCGCTCCTGGATGCCGGTCACGATGGGCCGCAGGCAGGCCGTGCCACTTTCCGAGACCACCCAGACACAGGTCTCCTGGTCGCGGGAAAACACCGCTGCCACCGGCACGGCCAGGCAGGAATCCCGTCGGCGGGTGAGGATGGTCACGGCGGCGGACATGCCGGGCAGGAAGCGTACCGAGTCGGGCTGCAACTCTATCCGGACGCCAAAGTTAGCAACTTTTGCGGAATTGGCAATCTGCACGACGGTGCCGCGGAAGCGGCGGCGGGGATAGGCATCGATCTCGACGCGTACGCTGTCGCCCGGCTCGATGCGCACGACGTCGCTCTCGCCGACCTCCACCGTAACTTCCATCCGGCTGAAATCGGCGATGCGCAGCAACTCCGTGCCACTCATCTGGCTGGTGCCGACCACCCGTTCGCCCCGCGCCACGCTGCGTTGCGAGATGATGCCGTCAATGGGCGCGTAGAGGCTGGTTTTCAGCAGGTTTTCCCGGGCTTCCTTCAGCTGGGCTTCCCCGCTGCGGATAGAGAATTCCGCCGCCCGCAGGCTGCTCTGGGCGATGTCGAGCTCGGTGCGGGCATTCTGCAGCTCGGCCGAGGAGATGGCGTCCTGTTCGAAGAGCAGCTGGCTGCGTTCGAAATTGAGCCGCGCCTGGTGTGCCTCCGCCCGCTGTCGGTTGTACTGGGCCCGGAGCGTCCCCAGCGAGGCGCTGGCCTGCTCTACCTGTGACTGGTAGAGGTCGGGCTTGATGCGGAGGAGCAGGTCGCCTGCCTGTACCCGGTCGCCTTCCTGCACGTAAATGTCCACTACCTCGCCCGATACGTCGGGAGTGATCTTCACCTCCACTACGGGCCGGATGATGCCCGAGGCGGGTACCGATTCGACCAGGGTGGCGCGGATGGGCGTTTCGGCTGTTACTTCGATGCGCGATCCGCTGCCGGGACGCAGCACCAGCAGGAAGAGGCCGGCCGCCCCGGCGGCCAGCAGCCATTTCCGTTTCCGGCTGAACGTGAGCAGGCGTTGGATCATCGGTAGCGTTCGAGCAGTTTGAGTTGGAAGAGGTATTGCCATTTGGCCTGCAGGTAGTCGGTGGCGGCTTTCGCACGCTTGTTGCGGGCGACGATGTAGTCGAGGGCCGTGGCGGCGCCCAGGTTGTACTTGGCTTCAGTGACGTCGAGCAGTTGCTGCATGGCCTGCAGTGTCTCTTCCGACGACAGGAATTGCTGGAGGCAGTTGTCGGCTTCGATGCCTGTGCTACGGATTTCATCGCGGATGGCGGTCCGCAGCTTTTCGGCGTCGAGCCGGGCTACCTCCAGGGCCAGCCGGCTTTTCTTCAGGGTCGTGGCGGCATGCCAGGCATTGAAGATGGGGATGTTCAGGTTGAGCGAGACCGAGGGGTTCCGATTTTCGTCCAGCTGGGTTCCGAAAGGGGCATCGGCCGTACTGCTGTAGAAAGTCCCATAGCTGGCCGTGATGCTCAGAGTAGGGAGGAAACCGCCTTTGGCGGCACCTTCCTGGTGCCGGAGCTGGGAAATCCGGGCCTGTGCACTCCGGATCCGCGGGTCGGTCTGCAGGTAGCTTTCCGCCTGGCTGTCGGAAATCAGCGCCACGCGGACGGCGACGCTGTCTTGTCCGAACAGTTCGCCGGTCGTGAAGGGAATGTCGGCGGGCAGGTTCATCAGCCGGGTCAGCGACAGGGTGGCGGTCCGTACCCGGCATTCGGCTGTCACCATCTCGGCCCGTTCGGCGGCCACCTGGGCTTCCATTTCGCTAAGGGCGCTTTTGGGCTGGCTGCCGGCTTCCACCAGTTGCGCCGTCCGTTCCCGCTGCCGGACGATGGTGGCATGGCTTTCCCGGGTATAGTTCAGCACCTGCTTGGCCAGCATCAGCTCCAGGTAGGCACGGGTGATGTCGGTCTCGAGCGTGGTGCGCAGATCCTCGACATCGAAAGATGCGACCGCAACGGCGTCCTTGGCGGAGAGACGCTGGAAGTGCCGCGACAAGCCGTCGAACAGGGGAAGGGCGGCGCTGGCCGAGGCGCCCGTGGCGCGGGTCAGGGCGTTGCGGATGATGACCAGTTCCTGCATGTCCACGCTCCGACCCCAGTTGTATTGCTGGGCTATCTGCGCAGAGATGACGGGAAGATGGGCCAGGCGCCGCTCTGTCAGCTCGGCCCGGCGGATGTCGACTTCCACTTTTTTCTCCTGCAGGTCGAGGTTGTGTTCCAGGGCATATTGGATGCAGCGGTCGAGCGGCCACGGCTCCTGTGCGGAGAGTCCGTCGGCCAGGGCTCCGAAGAGCAGGATCCAGAGGATTCTTTTCATGGCTGAAAGGGGAAAAAGGGGTCTCTCCGGAGAGAGACCCGGTGGCTGTTTACGCGGTCGGTTTCGTTTTTTTGAAGACAAACAGTGCGCCGATGAAACGGGCAATGATGCCGATGACATAGCCGATCGTATAGAGGGCATCCTGTGCTTGCTTGTCAACGCCTCCCCATACCAGGGCGGCTTCATGCATTTCAAGTACTCTCATGGCGTTCCCTCCTTTTTACGATTCTTTCTTGTTTCCAATGAATCCGTCTTTGAATCCGTTGATCAGACTCGGCAGGTAGTCCATAATCGTGTCGATCAGGTTGCGAATTTTCTCGAAGACGGTGGCCAGCGTGCTCTTGCCCGCTCCACCCCGCAGCAGGAGTTCGGAAGAAGTCAGTTCTCTCAAACCCCGTTCTAGCAACAATTTTTCTTCCATCGGTGTGAGTTTTTGTGTGGTTCCCGTCCTTGCAGGTGTCCGGGATTGACCTGTTCGTGCGCACGTATCTTTCTATAGTTGAATGGTCTGGTCGGCGATGGAGCAGTTCTCGGCCTGGTGGGTGATCATCATCACGGTTCCGCCTTCGTCGCGGAAACGGACCACCCGTCGCAGCAGGCATTGCCGGGCTTTCTCGTCGAGCGAGGACGTGGCCTCGTCGAGGATGAGCACGGCGGGCTCCCGATAGAGGGCCCGGGCCAGGGCGATGCGTTGTCGCTGGCCACCCGAGAGGGTGCTTCCACGTGGCCCGATGCGGCTGAAAACGCCCAGGGGAAGGCCCTTGACAAAGTCTCCCAGTTCCAGTTCTTCGAGCAAGCGGACGACCCGCTCGATATCGGGATCCGGATCGAAGCCGGCGATGTTGTCGAGTATTGAGCCGTCGAGCAGCTGCGGGTCCTGGGGGACGATCGAGACGAAGCGGCGCCAGGCTTCCAGCGAAAAGAGCCGGATGTCGTGCGGGCCCAGCCGGACGGCCCCCTGCTGCACCGTGTAGTCGCGCATCAGCAGGGCGGCCAGGGAGCTTTTGCCGCAGCCGCTCTCGCCCCGGATGGCCGTGATGGCGCCGGCTTTCAGCCGGAGGCTGAGATCGTGCAGCAGCGTCGGGCTGCCCGGATAGGAGAAAACGATATGGTCGAAGAGGATGTCTGCTCCGCGCCGGGGCAGGAAATGGGGCTGTCCGCTTTCTTCTGGTGGCAGCTGGGTGATGTCGCCCAGGCGTTCCCAGGCGATGCGGGCTTCGGTCCAGTCGTCGCTCATCTTCACCAACTCGTTCAGGGGCGCGGAAAACCAGGCGGTCAGCGAATAGAACGACACCAGGGCGCCGATGCTGAGCGAGCCGTTGAAGATGTAGAGCGAACCGACGGTCAGCAGGGTGACGGTCACCAGCCGCGCGATGCCATCGGCGGCTGAAGCGAAGCCGTCGGCCCAGCGGCCGCCCTGGAACAGCTTGCGGGCCAGCAGCCGGTATTCTTTTTCAATGCTCCGCAGCAGCTGTTCCCCCTGTCCGAAATAGCGCACCACGCGCACGGCGGCGATGCCCTCGACGGTCCGCTCCTCAAAAGCGGCCGATTGCTCGATGATGTCACGGTTTACCCTTTTGTTGACCTGCCGTGCCACCAGAAACAAGCCCAGATAGATCGGAATGAAAGTCAGCATAAGCAGTGCCAGGCGCCAGTGGACGGTGAACATCAGGGTAAACGAGACGATCAGGATGAGGGCGCTCGAAAGCAGCGACGGGATGCCGTCGATGAGGAAGCTCCGCACTTTGGCGGCGTCGCCGATCCGGGCGTTCAGTTCGCCGGTGCCGCGCCGCGTGAAAAAGGCGGTGGGCAGCCGGAACAGGTGGTTGAGGTATCGTAAGATCAGATGGCTGTCGAGGTGGATGCTCAGTTTCAGGGAATAGAGGATGCGGCCGTAGCCTACCATCACGGTGCAGCCCATGACCGCGAGCATCAGGAGTGCAATCTGGGCCAGGGCACTGCGCTGGCCGGAGGGAAGGACCTGGTCGATGATGTGCTGCAGGAAAAGGGCTGTGCAGACGCCCGCGATGATGTAGGTCAGCGAGCCGCCCAGCATCAGCAGGAAGTCTTTCCAGGACAGGTAGCGGAAACAGTCGCCCAGCGTTTCGCGGCGGGGCCGGGTCTGCGTCGCCGGCTGTCCGGGATCGGGCCGCATCGTCACCAGGTAGCCTGTCCACTGCTCCCGCAGCCGCTCCGCAGGGACGCGGAGGGTCTTCCCGCGGGAAGGGTCCATGATCTGTGCCTTCCGGCCCCGGATGGCGTAAAGGACCACGAAATGAAGGTCTTCCCGTTCGTTGATGATGTGGAGGATCACGGGTTCCTGCAGGTCCGTGAGCGAAGAGAGCGATTTGTCGTCTGACTTGTAGCCGGTGGCCTGGAATCCCATGGCACGACAGGCTTCGAGGATGCCCTTGATGCTGGTGCCGGCCTGCGAGGTTCCGGAACTCTCCCGGATGAAGGAGAGGGGAACGTCCTGTCCGTAGTAGCGCGCCACCGATGCGATGCACGCCGCTGCACAGTCTGAAATGTCGTGTTGTTGGATGGCTGTTTTCACGTCCGTTCTCTTCCATTAAAAAAGAGGGAGCTCTCCCGCACTTGTCTCGTCGCCCTGAAGACCATCTCGCGCACGCTCCCTCGCGATTGTTATCGGAAAAAAATGACCGACAGGATGGACAGCAACAAAGTTGCCGCTAGCAGAAGTGCATAGAGAAAGCCAGAAATGGAAGGGGTGTGAGGCAGAAGATTCCGTGCTGCCGCATCCTGTTCGGTCCATCGTCTTATCCGGGTTTCAGGCTCCATGGTTCGGTTCTGTTTCCGAACACAAATTTCAGGAGCGAAAACGATTTTCCGCCCGCAAAAAAGCAAAATCTCCGGCCCGGGCCGGAAAAAGAAAAATTTAAATTTTTCCCTGCTGGAAGAGTTCCTTGAAATGGGGGAAGATCTGCTGGGAGAGGTTCAGGAGGACCGGATAGAGCCGTGACTCCTCGAGCTTCTCCTTGGGGATGAATCCCAGCGTGTTATTGGCAGAATCCACCAGATAGACGATCACCGAAAGCACCAGCGCGAAGAGGCAGAAGGTCGCGATGATGCCCAGCAGCCGGTTGAGCCAGCCCAGCATGGAAATCTGTAATATTTTCTCGATGAGCCGGCCAAATAAACTTAAAATAAGCGCAACTGCAAAAAAGATGAGGATGAAAGAAATGGCTTTGCCCCAGAATTCGGAGATCTGGATGTGTTCCACCACCCAGTTTCCCACCGACGTGGAGAAACGGAGGGAAAGGGAAATGCCGAAATACAGCACGGCCAGCGCCACCAGTTGCTTGACGAGACCATTCTTGATGCCGAAGTAGAGAACCGGCAGGAAACAGCATACGATGACGATATCGACGACACCCATGGCAATGATTTTACTTTCGATGCCAAAATTAGTGAATTATCGTATCTTTGCAAATTCAAATATCATAGACCAGAGAGACGATATGCGTTTTGCCGAGTACAAGAAGCTGGACCTCGTCGCCACGGGCAATGAGATCCTGGAGAAATGGGAGAAAGAGAATACCTTCCGTAATGTATTGAAGATGAGCGAAGGCTCGCCCCGCTTCATTTTCTTCGAAGGACCCCCCTCCGCCAACGGAATGCCGGGTATCCACCATGTGATGGCCCGTTCCATCAAGGATGCGGTGTGCCGTTACAAGACGCAGACCGGATACCATGTGGAGCGCAAGGCCGGCTGGGACACCCACGGCTTGCCCGTGGAACTGGGCGTCGAGAAGAAACTCGGCATCACCAAGGCCGACATCGGCACGAAGATCTCGGTGATGGATTACAACGCCACCTGCCGCACCGAGGTGATGAAGTACACGAAGGAGTGGGCAGCCCTCACCGCCCGCATCGGTTATTGGGTGGATATGGACAATCCGTACATTACCTACGACAACCGCTATATCGAGACCCTGTGGTTCCTGCTGAAGGATATCTATAACAAAGGTCTGCTCTACAAGGGTTTCACCATCCAGCCCTATTCGCCCACCGACGGCACCGGCCTGAGTTCCCACGAACTCAACCAGCCCGGCTGCTACAAGGACGTGAGCGACACCACGGCCACTGTGCAGTTCGACGTCATCCGCGACGCGGTCTCCGAACGCTTTTTCGTCGACGGGCTGCCGCTCTGCATCCTGGCCTGGACCACCACGCCGTGGACCCTGCCTTCCAACACCGCCCTCTGTGTGGGCCCGAACATAGACTACGTTCGCGTCAGGAGCACCAATCCTTATACCGGCGCGGAAGCCGTGTACATCGTGGCAAAAGACCTGGTCGACGCCTGGTTCAATCCCAAGTCCAAAATCCCGTTCGAGGTGCTCGACGGCGTGTACAAGGGCAGTGAACTGGTGGGCATCCGTTACCGGCAGCTGATTCCCTGGTTCCAGCCCGACGGGGACGCCTTCCGCGTGATTCCCGGCGACTACGTGACCACGGAAGACGGTACGGGCATCGTCCATATCGCGCCGACCTTCGGTGCTGACGATAAGCGCGTGGCCGCAGCTGCGGGCATCGCCGGGCTGCTCGTGATCGACCGGGAAGGCAACCCGCAGGCCCAGGTGGACCGTCAGGGCCGTTTCTGCCGCCTCGAGGACCTGGATCCGGATTATGTGAAAACCCATGTGGATCCTTCGTACAAAGAATACGCAGGCCGCTATGTGAAAGCGGGCTACAAGCAATATTTCGAACATGTGGAGGAGGAGGGAACCCTCGACATCGACCTCTGCGTGATGATGAAGGCCGACGGCCGTGCATTCAAGGTGCAGAAACATGTCCACAGCTATCCCCATAGTTGGCGGACCGACCTTCCCGTGCTCTACTATCCGCTCGACTCCTGGTTCATCCGGACCACGGCGGTCAAGGACGAGATGGTAGCGCTCAACAAGCAGATTGTCTGGAAGCCGGCTTCCACCGGTACGGGCCGCTTCGGACAATGGCTCGAGAACATCCAGGACTGGAACCTGAGCCGCAGCCGCTTCTGGGGCACGCCGCTGCCCATCTGGCGCACGGAAGACGGCAAAGAAGAAAAATGCATCGGTTCGGTGCGGGAACTGAGCGACGAGATTGACAAGGCCGTCGCCGCCGGCTTCATGCACACCAACCCGATCAAGGGCAAGGACTACGACGAGATCGACCTGCACCGCCCGTTCGTGGATGCCATCTTCCTGGTGTCGGACAGCGGACGCCGGATGGTGCGCGAAAGTGACCTGATCGACGTATGGTTCGATTCGGGCGCTATGCCGTATGCCCAGGAGGGCCTCGCAAACCTCAGCAGCCCGCGTTTCGGCGCCACGGCCGATTTCATCGCCGAAGGCGTCGACCAGACCCGAGGATGGTTCTATACGCTGCACGCCATCCATACGATGATCAGCGGGACGCCTGCCTTCAAGCGCGTGATCTCCAACGGCCTGGTGCTCGACAAGAACGGCAACAAGATGAGCAAGCGCCTGGGCAACGCGGTCGATCCGTTCCAGGCCCTCGACACCTACGGCGCCGATGCCCTTCGCTGGTACATGCTCACCAACGCCGAACCCTGGGACAACCTCAAGTTCGACGAGAACGGCGTTGAAGAAGTCCGCCGCAAATTCTTCGGCACCCTCTACAACACCTACGCATTCTTCGCCCTCTATGCGAACATTGACGGCTGGACGCCGGATGCTTATCCGAGCCAGCTGAGCCCGGCCGTTGAAATAGATCGTTGGATCATCTCCCGACTCAACTCGCTCATCCGCGACGTGCGCGCCGCATACGAAGACTACGATATCAAGACAGCCGGCCGCCTCATCGAAAGCTTCGTCTGCGATGACCTTTCCAACTGGTACGTCCACCTCAACCGCAAACGCTACTGGGCCGGTGAGATGACGCCCGACAAACAGTCCGCCTACCAGACCCTGTATACCTGCCTCCGCGACGTCGCCGTGCTGATGGCTCCCATCACCCCGTTCTTCGCTGACCGCCTTTATCTCGACCTGACGGCTCCCGTCCATCCGACGGAAGGCTGCTCCGTCCATTTCGTTCAGATGCCCGTCTCCGATCCGGAACGCATCGATGCCTACCTGGAAGAACGCATCCGCCTCTCGCAGGACGCCACCTCCATGGTGCTGGCCCTCCGCAAGAAAGTGGGCATCCCCGTGCGCCAGCCGCTGCCCAAGATGCTGGTGCCCGTGATTTCCGACAAGGTGCGCGCCCAGCTCGAAGCTGTCAAGGACCTCATCCTGGCCGAGGTCAACGTCAAGGAAATGGAATTCGTGGAGAATACCGACGGCGTCATCACCAAGAAGATCAAGCCCAATTTCAAGACCCTCGGCAAGATCTACGGACCGCGGATGAAAGAGATTGCCTCCGCCTTTGCAACACTCGACCAGCCCACCATTTCGGCCATCCAGCGTGCCGAGGCAGCCGGAGAGGCCTATACGCTCGTCCTTCCGGGCGGGGACGTGGTGCTCCAGCCGGGTGACTACCAGATTTCTTCGGAAGACATGCCGGGCTGGCTGGTCGCTTCCCAGGGCGCGCTGACCGTGGCCCTCGACATCGAGATCACCCCCGAGCTCCGGCAGGAAGGCCTCGCGCGCGAACTGGTCAACCGGATCCAGAATCTCCGCAAGAGCTCCGGCTTCGAAGTGACCGACCGCATCGACGTGACCATCGCGCCCAATCCGGCCCTCCAGGAGGCCCTCGACCGTTTCGGCAACTACGTTTGTGCCCAGACCCTGGCCCGCGGCATCCGTTTTGCTGAAAAGCCCGCGAATGCCGTCGAGGTGGAGTGGGAAGACGGGACCCTCGCAATGGGTATTGTGAGATTGAAATAAATTGGTTATATTTGAATTTAATTTAAACCCCGATAGTGATGGAAGAGAAGAAAGAAGAGACCGTTGAGAAGGTCCGCTACAGCGACGAGGAGTTGCAGGAGTTCAAGGAGTTGATTCTGCAGAAGCTAGAGAAGGCCCGCAGGGACTATCAGATGCTGCAGGCGCAGATCGACCACAGCAGCAGCAACGACACGGAAGACACGTCTCCGTCGTTCAAGGTCCTCGAAGAAGGGTCTGCCTCCCAGGCCAAGGAAGAAGCCAGCCAGCTGGCCGCCCGCCAGTACAAGTTCATCCAGAATCTGGAAGCTGCACTCATCCGTATCGAGAACAAGACCTACGGCATCTGCCGCGAGACGGGCAAGCTGATCCCCAAGGAGCGTCTGCGTCTGGTGCCGCACGCCACCCTGAGCGTCGAGGCCAAGAACAAGCGGTAGTCGATGAAAGTTTCGAAAGGCGCCCGGATCACCTTGTTCGTGGTTCTCCTGCTGATTGTCGACCAGGTTGTCAAGATCCTGGTCAAGACGAACATGCAGGTCGGCCAGAGCATCCACGTGCTGGGCGACTGGTTCCAGATCCTTTTCATCGAAAACAACGGAATGGCCTTCGGCCTGCAGTTCGGCGAAGGCTTCGGCAAGCTGGCGCTCAGCCTGTGCCGGCTGGCGCTCATCGCGGTGATCATCGTCTACCTGAGCAAGCTGCTCAAGCGGCCGAACACCCCCACCGGTGTCCTTTTCGGCCTGGCGGCCATCCTCACCGGCGCCATCGGCAACGAGATCGACTCCCTCTTTTACGGCGTGATCTTCGACTATGCGCCGCTTTTCTTCGGCAAAGTGGTCGACATGCTCTACTTCCCGATCATCGACACGACCCTTCCGCCCGAATTCCCGATTTGGGGCGGCCGTCACATCATTTTCTTCCGCCCGATCTTCAACATCGCCGACAGCTGCATTACCTGCGGCGCCATCTATCTGTTGTTGTTCCAGTGGAAGTTCTTTGCCAATAAGCAGGAACAAGAATAATTTTATTACCTTTGCAATCCCTTCAGGAAGGTTGGCCGAGTGGTCGATGGCGGCAGTCTTGAAAACTGTTAGTCCGCAAGGGCTCAGGGGTTCGAATCCCTTACCTTCCGCATCAAAGCGTCTGCTTCGCAGGCGCTTTTCGTAGTAGCATCCACTTATGAAAACCGAACGCAAATCCTCTTCCTGGAAAAGTTTTCTGTTGACACTGGCGGCCACGACCTTCTCTATCGTGCTTACTTTCGGCACCTCGGCCGTTATCGAGCACAGGAAGCTGAATGCCGAGAAACGGGAGATGGTGTTGATGATCATGTACGACATGCGAGAGACGTTGAAAGAAGTTGAGCAGATCGATGCGGACCTGAAAGATTTCTTTGAAGTCCAGGTGGACTTGGTGGCTCATCCCGACATGCTTGATCAAAGATATGTAGAGTTGGCTACGAAAGTTCCGTTGGCCCAGTATACCACCACGACCGAGACCATCTTCCGGTCCAACATCGAGACCATCCGGACCATTGGAAATATTCTCTTTGTTGAGGCCGTTTCGTCGTTCTACGATTCACGGGAGCGGTACAAGACCATTGTCGTTGATGATTTTCTGCGCCAGTCCGATCAGGCCTTATTTGATGTCAATGCCCTGGGAAATCTCAATACGCCCAATTTCATCTTTTACAGTGAGGCCTTTTTCAGGTCGATGACAGTGGACTTTGAAAATTGCAAGCAGCTGATGAAGGTGACGGATGATGATCTGGAGGTATTCAGCCGGCAGAAGGAAAAACTGATGGAAGCCACGCGGTCGAAGATTGCCGAGGATGCGCAAGAGTTCTCCTCCGACAGGAACGTTCGGAGTACCCGGCTGCAAAAGGCCCGTGAAGAAGGGGAGAAGCAACTGAAATAATACAACGTACAGAATATGAGAACTTTTTCGATTTTTATGCTGGCGCTTGCCGCCGCATGCACGCTCGCCTGCAACGGGAACGAGGCAAAGTATGAAGTGACCGCCAAGAACGCCCCGGTCGACAGGACGACGGTTTATCTGGTTGACAAGTTGACGGATGCCCCCATCGACAGCGCTGTCATTGCCGATGGTACTTTCACGATGAAAGGAAAGGCAGCCAAAGATGCACTCCTCTCCGTGCAGATCGACGGATGGAAGTGGTATTTCCCGCTCTTCAACGATGGAAAGCCCGTTCAGATCGACCTGGCCGACAGCACCTTTACCGGTTCCGTACTCAATACGAAGCTGTCCGGATGCGACAAACGGGACGGCGCTGCGTATGCGGAATTCAACCGTTTTGTCAAGGATTACCTGGACCTTCCCAAGGAAGAGCAGGAAGCCCGCGAGGCGGAGTTCATCAGCGAATACCAGACCCGGCTCGAAGCGTATGGCGATTCCTATATCTCCATGATTGAAGAGAATATGGATAACCTTATTCCGGTCGTTTACCTGAGCAATGTTCCCGCTCTCGCCGGAAAGGAAAAGTTCGATGAGCTGATGGCTTCAGGAGCTCCTTTCACGCAGCATCCCTATGCAATATCCATCAAACGACAGATTGAAGAATCTGCTGCCCAGGAAGATGAGGCAGAATCCGCCAAGACTGCTTTTATCGGCAAGAAGTTCGTGGACCTGGAAGAGGCCGGTCCCGACGGGAAGATGCACAAGCTGAGCGAGTATGTGGGCCAGGGCAAGTGGGTCCTGGTCGATTTCTGGGCCTCCTGGTGCGGTCCCTGCAAGGCCGAAATGCCCAACGTGGTCGCGGCTTACAAGAAGTATCACGACAAGGGCTTCGAAATCGTGGGTATTTCTTTCGACAAGGACAAGGAACCCTGGGTGAAAGCCATTGCTGAATGGGAGATGCCCTGGATTCACCTCTCCGACCTCAAGTACTGGAAGAATGCGGCTGCCGAAGCCTATTCCGTCAATGCCATCCCGGACAACCTGCTGATCGATCCCAACGGAATCATCGTCGCCCGCGGTCTTCGCGGCAGCAAGCTGGAAGACAGGCTGGCTGAGATTACTTTCTGAGCTGCAGATAGGCCTTGAAGAACCTGCCCTGGGTGGTAGGGGTGAAGTCCCAGTCGCTGATCAGCATCGGCGCCCAGCTGGTGTCGAAGCACCAGACCGTAAACGAGATGCCTTTCTTCTCGAAGTATTTCGTGATGTGTTCGCCATAGACGTCGGTCGACATCACCGGGATATGGGCGCCCGGTTCGTCGGCCAGGCAGTATCCGATCTCCGTGCAGATGACGGGGTAGGTGTCGGCTACATAGCCGAAATCCTGCTCCCACTGCTCTTCCCACGGCTGGTCGCGCTTCATGGGGTAGGGATGGCATACGTAGGCCACGTTCTCACGGGCGATGGGCGCTTCGGCCACCGGCGTCAGGTCGTATGCCCAGTTGAAGCCAGCACACAGGCATACGGCGTGGGGGTTGTAGGTGCGGACGGTGTCGATGATCTGTTCCTGCAGCGCTTTCCATTCCGCCCAGGTGCAGGTTCCCACGCCCTCCGCCGTGATGGTGGGTTCGTTGAACAGTTCGTACAGCGCGACCGTGGGCTCGTCTTTGTAGCGTTGGGCAACGGTGCGCCAGAACCGGAAGGTCTCTTCCTGCGTGGTATTGTACATGGGAAGCATGAACTTTTCCTCCTTGAGGTTGCCGATCGAGTGCCAGTCCATGATGACATACAGGCCGTATTTTTTTGCCCATTCGATGCCCTGGTCCATGGCCTGGAAGGTTTCTTCCCAGCCCATGTCATTGAGGTTGGTCGGATGGACGGCGAAGCGCACCACGTTGGCGCCCCAGTCGGCCGCCTCAGCGAAATAGCGTTCGTTCCACTGGCCGTCGCGGACCAGTTTGACCGGATCGGAGAAGCAGAGTCCGCGGAAAACGATTTCGTTCCCCTGCGGGTCGATGAAGTGGTTTCCTTTGACTTTCACCCAGGCGTCGCCGGATGAACACGATGCCGTCAGGATGAAAGACAGGACGGCGATCATTAGGGAGAGGGTAGGGTTCTTTTTCATGGTTCTACAAAGATACACAATTTGATTATCTTTGCACACACAACCAACTCCATTATGAAACGGAAGAGAACCCTTCTTTTGATAACCCTTTTGGCGCTGGCCGTTCCGGCGCAAGCGCAAAGGCAGGATGAGATGCGGCAGACGGTGGAATACCTGGCCTCGCCGGAACTGGGCGGCCGCTTGCCGGCCACGGCCGGCGATACGCTGGCCTCCGACTATCTGTCAGGCCGGCTCCGCAGCCTTCGGCTCAAGCCTGTCGTCCGGGAAAAGAAGAACAAAGGATACTATCAGGACTTCACCTACGGGAAGGGGGAGAAGCAGACGACCACCCACAACATCGTCGCCGTACTTCCGGGGAAAGACAGGCAGCTGCGAAACGAATACATCGTGGTCGGTGCGCATTATGACCATCTGGGCCAGGGCGGACCGGGTTCCGGATCCCGTCGTCCCGATACCGTGGCGGTACATCCGGGTGCCGATGACAATGCGAGCGGCGACGCCGTGATCCTCGAACTGGCCCGGCATTTCCGGAAAGTCCGTTCGCCCCGGAGCATCATCTTCGTTTTTTTCGGGGCGGAAGAGCAAGGTATCGCCGGCTCCAAAAGTTTCGTGGAATGGATGAAGCAGGCTGATAGCCGGCGCGTCCACCTTCCCGATGACCTCAAAGGGATTGTGGCCATGGTGAACCTGGACATGGTGGGACGCATGCGTGACAGCTCCCTGAGCGTTTCCGGTACGGGGACCAGCACGGAATTCAAGGCCCTGGCGGAGCAGGCGGCCGAAGCGTCCGGCCTGCACATTTCGTGCACGCCGGACGGCTATGGACCCAGCGACCAGGCGTCGTTCGTGGCGGCCGATATCCCGGTGTTCTATCTTACGACCGGCGGGCATATGGAATACCACACCCCGGCGGATGTCCCCTCCACCTTGAATTATGACGGCATGCAGCTGACCCTGTCCTTCGCAGAAGCGCTGGTCACCCGGCTGGCGGGCATGCCGGCAACGCCGGATTTCATCAACGTGCCCAGCAGCAACACGATGAGCCACGCCCGGTTCAAGGTGACCCTGGGCCTGATGCCCGACGTCACGGGGGCCAGCACCGTTCCCGGCCTCCGGGCCGACATCGTGATGCCCGGGAAGCCCGCCTATGCGGCGGGTTTGCGCAGCGGCGACGTCATCCAGGAAATCGACGGGAAGCCCGTCAAGGATATCAACGAATACATGGAGCGCCTGGCGGAACTCCAGCCGGGTACCACTATTCCGGTAAAAGTGCTCCGTGGCGAGGAAACCCTCGTGTTCGAAGTTCAATTAAACCCTTCTGAGCCATGAAAAACTGGGTATGCTGGCTGCTGGCCATTGTCATCACCTTGGCGTTGAGTATCTATCAGCGCTCGACCGGTCCGACCAATCCCAAACGCGTGACCGTTGAACTGGACGGGAATAGTTATCCCCTGAAACTGCCCCGCAGCGGGGTGCGGCACGATGCGGTCGTTACGCTGACAGGCGTGCCGTCGAATGCCGTCGCACAATTGCACTACCGACGCTATCCGACTCCGGATGCCTATACGACCGTGGATTTCAGTTGGGAAGACGGCGTCTGGAAGGCCGCCCTGCCGGTACAGCCTGTAGCCGGGAAACTGCAGTATTACCTCACGGTCGGGGGAAAGGACTATCCGGCCGACGGGCCGGTCGTGATCCGCTTTCGGAACGACGTCCCCGCCGGCATCCTGATTCCGCATATTCTCTTCATGTTTGCGGCCATGCTCTTCGCCGTCTATACGCTCCTGCTGGTCCTGGCTGGACGGAAATACGGCAAATGGTTGATCATCACGACGGCAACGCTGTTTATCGGCGGTTTCGTGCTGGGGCCGCTCGTTCAGCACGTGGCTTTCGGGCCCTGGTGGACGGGATTTCCCTTCGGCTCCGACCTGACCGACAACAAGACACTGGTTTCCTTCCTTTTCTTCCTGGCCGCCGTCGCCACTCTGAAGTGGAAATACAACAAGATACTGGTCTGCCTGGCCGTGCTGGTGATGCTGGTCATCTTCAGCATTCCGCACAGCACGCGGGGCTCGGAGTATGACTACGCCACCGAGCAGTTGGGAACCCGCCAGAGCAGTCCGGCCCGGTAATACAGGTACATTGCCGTGGCGATGAGGATGTGGCTGATGTCGAAGTCGATCAGCCAGTTTCCGATGTGCCACTTACCGATCAGCACGACCGGAATCAGGGACATGACCGCCGTCGCGACGATGGCGATGACGTTCTCCCGCTGGTAACCGTCTCTCCACAGCCGGATCTGCAGGGGCAGCGAAAACACGTAGAGGATGACGGCAATGTGGATCTCGGCAAAGAGAAAGTCTCTTTTCCAGAGGGTAAGCACCATGATGGCCACGCTTTCCGCCAGGACGGCGATGGCCAGGGCCTTGCGGGGGGGCAGGCGCCGCACGCTGTCGGCGCGTTCGATCAGGGCCATCGCATAGCAGCTCACTGCCAGGACGTTGGACAGCCAGTTGGGAAGGAAATTCCCGTTTCCCGGCGGGAAGACATAGGCGAAGGCATGGTTCAGGAATGCGCCAAAAGTGGTACTGACTGCCATCAGCAGGAAGAACATCAGATACCAGCATTCGCTCAGGTTGGGCTTTGTCCAGCGGCGCTTGAGGCGAAGGAAGGCATAGAGGCTGACCGCCGCGATCAACAGGTCGGTCGCCGCGGTCATGGGTTCATAGATATAGGGGAAGTTCATGGTGCTATCGGGTGCGTTGCGTAGAATTGATATCCAGCAGGTTGTTCAGGAAGGCGTAGACCGTCAGGCCGGCCACGGTCTTGATGCCGGTTTTGCGGGTGATGTTCTTCCGGTGGCTGATCACCGTGTGGACAGAGATATTGAGATGGTCGGCAATCTCCTTGTTGATCATGCCCTTGGCGACGCAGACGAGGATCTCTTTCTCCCTGGAGGACAGGGCGTTGCCTTCCTGACAATCGTCGATATGCCGTTCCAGGGCGGTTTCTTCCAGCAGGATATGCTTACTGATGTCGGCGGCGAGCGCATTGATCAGCGAAAGGGCCCTGTAGGCTTCCTGCTGGTCGGCATTGGCGGGCAGATGGTTCATGACCAGGCTCTTGAGGTCCTCCAGGGTTTCTTCCACGCCGGAGTGATCTTCGTCGGAAATCCCCGGATCCTCTTCTCCGACATAAGGGAATACATACTCTTCTTCATAGTCGAAGTGTTTGAGAAGCTCTTCCTTGAAGTCCGTAAAGAATTTCCAGATGGCCCGCTGCAGGTCTTCCCCACAAGGGACGATCATGCGGCCCAGGCTTGCCGCCAGATCTTTCAGGGCCACGTCCATATAATAGCTGTGCGATAGGCTGAGGTACTTGACAATCACAGACAGATCTGCCTTCTTGAGTTCTTCTGCGGAAGGACGGTATACTTCCTGTGAATAAACTTTGCAAATGATCAGGAAACTTTCGGGATCGATCCCGGCATTTCTGCAAATGTCTTCCACTGTCGCTTCTCCATAGCCGAAGCAGAAACCCATGCGGGTGAATACGCCGGGAAGGGAAGGATCCTTGTCCAGGAGTTCCGACACTTTCATGGAGGGAGTAAAATCACGGGTCTTCGTCATACCACAGAATGAATAATCATCCTGCTAATTTAGTGAAAAAAAACGAAATGGCCGGATTATCGTTATTATCTCGAAAGAATTGCCTACATTTGTTGAAAAAGGAATGCAGAAATGAAAAGACTGAACATGACACGGAAAAGCATGCTGATCCTGTTACTCGTTGGCGCCTGCTCGGTCGGCGTTCAGGCCCGGGTCAGGTTGCCGCACATCATCGGTGACAACATGGTGCTCCAGCAACAGGCAGATGTCCGTCTCTGGGGGTGGGCCCAGCCGGGCAGGAACGTGAAAGTGACAACCTCGTGGAGCAGCCAGACCGTTACCGCCCGGGCCGACCGGAGTGGCCGTTGGCTGGTCCAGGTTCACACGCCCCAAGCCTCCTACGAACCGCTCAGCATCACCTTTGACGATGGGGAACCCCTGACCATCCGCAATGTCCTCTCCGGCGAGGTGTGGGTCTGCGCGGGACAGTCTAACATGGAGATGCCGGTGAAAGGTTTCTGGATGTGCCCGGTCGAAGGCTACAACCAGGCGGTTATCGATGCACGGAACCATCCTGGCATCCGAAGCGTAAAGATTCCCAGCACGATGTCTGCGAAGCCGCTGGAGGATGCTCCGTGTGAATGGCGTGTCTGCGCTCCGAATACGGTGGGTGAATTCTCTGCCGTAGGTTATTTTTTCGCCCATACCTTGAGCAAGGCACTGGACATCCCTGTCGGGCTGATCGAAGCTAATAAAGGTGGCACGCGCGTGGAGAGCTGGCTGACAAAAGAAAACCTGGAAAAATATACCGACGATCCCACGGACTCCGTTGCAATTTGCAAGAAGTGGGCGGAGTACGATTACCATCGGTCGCTGCTTTGGGGCAACGGAACCTTCAACCCTATCCTGAACGCTACCGTGAAGGGCATTCTTTTCTATCAGGGTTGTTCGAACGTGGGTGATCACGGGAACGACCAGTATGCCCGGCGCCTGAAACTGCTCGTCGATCAGTGGCGGGAACAGTTCGGGCTTGGCGAAATTCCTTTTTACTTTGTTGAGATCGCTCCCTTCGAGTATGGCGACAGCGAGAGAATCAGCGGCGCCCTGCTCCGTGAGCAACAGTTGAAGGCACAGCAGATGATCCCCAACAGTTCATTGGTCTGCACCAACGACCTCGTCTACCCTTACGAGTTTTCCCAGATACATCCTGCCCAGAAACAGCAGGTGGGCGAGCGCCTGGCTTTTGCTGCCCTGCATCGTGATTATGGTTTCGAGGGCATCCGTTACCGGAGTTCTACCTTCAAGGAGATGAAAGTCGAGGAGGATGCCATCCTGATCCATCTGGACGACAACTATCACACCGATGCCCCATTCGAGCGCATTGAGGGTTTTGAGATAGCCGGTGAAGACGGGGTCTTTTATCCCGCCACCGCTTCCCATTTCTGGCAGCCGGGCAACGATTCGTGGGATGAGGCCATCCGGGTCTCTTCTCCAAAAGTCAAACACCCGGTCGCCGTGCGATATTGTTTCAGGAATTTCCAGATCGGCAATCTGAAGAACGGTGCCAATCTTCCCGTTTTCCCCTTCCGCACGGATCATTGGTGATCCATAGCCTGCGATAGGGCGGACCAGAAACTGATCAACATGACAGCACCTGCTCGATACGGTCTTTTTCTCCGTCAGACAGCGGACCGGCGGCCAATGTGTCCAGGCTGTTCTCCAGCTGCGCGACCGAACTGGCCCCGATCAGTACGGAGCTGACTCGTTCATCCCGAAGCGCCCAGGCCAGTGCCAGTTGTGCGAGTGACTGCCCGCGGTCCTTGGCGATTTCATTCAAGGCCCTGAGTCTGGCAAGGGTGGCATCATTGAGCTGTTCCCGTTTCAAGGACCCTTTTCCTGTGGCGACGCGCGATTCCGCCGGAATACCATCGAGGTAACGGTTGGTCAGCAGGCCTTGGGCCAGCGGCTGGAAGGCAACAAAGCCGATGCCCAGTTCGTCCAGTTTCGCCATCAGCCCTTCTTCCGGGATTCTGTGAAACATCGAATACCTGGACTGGTTCACCAGACAGGGGACGCCCATGGCGCGAAGGATGCCGGCGGCGCGTTCCGTCTGATCCGGGGGATAGTTGGAGATGCCTGCGTACAGGGCTTTGCCCGACTGGACGGCCGAGGCCAGCGCACCCATGGTTTCCTCCAGCGGGGTTCCGGGGTCGGGGCGGTGTGAATAGAAGATGTCTACATAGTCAATCCCCAGCCGTTTCAGGCTCTGGTCAAGGCTGGCAAGGAGGTACTTCCGTGACCCCCAGTCTCCGTAAGGCCCCGGCCACATCGTGTATCCGGCCTTGGTGGAGACAAGGATCTCGTCGCGGTACCGGGCGAGATCTTCCCGCAGGATCCTGCCGAGGATCTCTTCTGCATCACCTCCTCCATAATTGTTGGCCGCATCGAAATGCGTCACGCCACGGTCGAAAGCCCGCAGGATCATTGCGCGGCATTTGCCATAATCATCGTTGTGACTGAAGTGCTGCCACACGCCGAAGCAGATGGCTGGAAGCCGCAGTCCACTTCGCCCGCAGCGGCGGTACTCCATGGATGCGTAGCGGCCTGGATCGGCCTGATAGGGAGTGTCGGACATAAGCGTAATTTTTGCTAAAATACAAGAAAGAACCGATATTTGCAAAATAATACGAGAATGATTAATTTTGAGGAAACGATTGAAAATGAAAAGATTCTGCTCTTTCTCGATAGGATTACTCATTTGCTATATGACTTTTGCGCAGCATCCCTTTCCGTCCCATAGTTACCTGGAAATCTACGACGTCTCTACCCGGACGCACAAGGTTGTGAGGGAGTTTCCCTACGTCATCGAAGCGCCCAATTGGACACCCGATGGAAAATGGCTGGTGGTGAACAAGGATGGAA
>Ga0265298_10002462_pt1 | contig 25780 bp, 26 predicted proteins | sample AusTroGonzalo_MG_3_FD_193486 | JGI IMG/M metagenome (GOLD analysis project Ga0265298, IMG submission 193486) | Bovine rumen microbial communities from tropical cattle in Woodstock, Queensland, Australia - Gonzalo_01 | ecosystem: Host-associated > Mammals > Digestive system > Stomach > Rumen ...
ACTGGTTAGCCGGACGGGTTGAGAAGGATTGCGGACCGAAGGAATGAGACACATAGACGGGCTCTCCTCCATGACCAACGCGCTTTTCAGGCAGCGGAGAGACCGGCGTTTGACCAGCCGATTCTTTATCAGGAGCCGGAGAGGGGGGAGCGACAGAAACAGCCGGACCGAAACGCGGCGTGAAACCGCCGGGACGAAGCGGCTGAACATGCTGCTGTTCGGGAATCAGGTGCTGCCCGGAAGGCGTTGTATTCTGCCACGCTGTACGCTGAGTTGCAGGCTGAGGTGCCTGATACGCAGGACGCGCATTAAATTTCGGTGAGTCAGAATTGTGCCACGCTGCCTGGTATTTCGGCTCAGCCAGCTGATCCTGTTCCGGTGCGGGCTCCGCATCATCACAGATGACGGCGGAAAGCTTTTCGATGATACCGGCTTTGTCAATACCGGCGCCAAGAACCACATTATTATCCTTGGCTAGCTTTCTCAACTGCAGAACAGTCATTTCGTTGAGTTCTTCTCTGGTCATGATTTGAGTTCCTCCTCTGTATTACAGGCAAAGACAACATCGCGGACAACCGCTTGTTCGACTTCGTGTTTCAGATTGATATAGGGCTCGGTTTCCATAAGCCGAAGCCCGGCATTTCCAAGCGTTTCCCGCACCACGGCGGACGGGAGCGTCAGCGTGTTAAAGCTGAGAGCCATAGCAGCACCGGGCGCCATTACTGATTTCCATACAGGAACGGCCCGCTGAAGGAAACCTTTCAGCGTTTCCGGTTTTCCGCCTGCCCGGGGCGCGTGCTGAATGCCGTATGGCAGATCGGCCGCGATCACATGGACAGGCCGGTGCCTGAAAATAACCGGTGAAAGGGAAGTGTCGCCCAGGGCGAGAGAAAGATGCCTGTGATCACCGGCCTGATAATGATCCCGCGTGTCGGCAAAAGTGAAGCCGGTAACGGGAACTGAATGCTTCCCCGATGTTTCCGAACGGTCTCGCTTTTCATGTTTCAGTTTATGATGCTGCAGCCAGCGGGAGAAATACACCGAAGCTTCCCGGAGCGCTTTCGCATCCTGATCAAGACCGGCTGCATTCATTCCGAGCATCAGGGCACAGAAGCATCCAGTCGCTTTACCACATAAGGGATCGAAGAACAGGGGCGGTTCTTCCTTCAGGACAAAGGGCGTCAGTGAGAACGCTGTGTTAATCATCATCCGGGTAAAGGCGACGCTTGTCTTTCCCTTATACTTCAGAACTTCAGGGAGATCCTCGGGAAGGTAGGGAACATACCCCGAAGAAAGAGGTCTCAGCAGCGGGCCCGGTTCCTTTTGAGCCATCAAGGAAACAGAACTGTGCGCTGAAAGCCAACGAAGTTCGATATCGCTCAATTCACGGCAGTCAAACGTCAGAAAGACTGTTCCGCCAAAGGTTTCCGCAGATATCTCACAGTCAATGGAAAGCGCGTGGAGCATAGAAAGAAGCTCACAATGAGAAAGGCGGATCGCCGCTTCCCGATAACGAACATTACTGTGTTTGATCAGCTCAAACGTATAGACCATTACATCCTCATTTCTTCAGAGACTAAATGTATTATAACAAACAAACCTTTGAATATCAAGGTTGAATGGAGAAAACAAAAGAAAAAACCCTTCTCATCATGAGAAGGGAGTTTTGCAAAAATTACCACTTGCGCTTACGGGCGGCTTCAGCCTTTTTCTTACGCTTGACGCTGGGCTTTTCGTAATGCTCGCGCTTGCGCACTTCCTGGAGAACGCCACTGCGGGCGCACTGCCGCTTAAACCGTTTGAGCGCACTTTCCAGGGACTCATTTTCGCGGATTCGAACCTCGGACACTGTTATCCCTCCCCTCGCTCAAGAACAATGGCCGACAGAGGAGCAGAACTCACTCTGAAAAACCACAGCGCAATTATACAGCCAAAGAGGCAATGAGTCAACTTTTTTCTCAAAAACAGGGATGAGACTTCGATGTCAGCCCATACGGTCAGTCAGTTGAGTCCCTCCGAGAATATGAAAATGGAGGTGAGGAACCGACTGGCACGCATCGGGCCCACAGTTGGAAATGACGCGGTAACCGCCCGTCAGTTCTTCCTGAGCGGCAATAACCGGAATTGCCCGGAGGCATTCGGCCAGATTACGGTCCGACAGGTCTGACGTATCATTCAGAGAAGCGACATGTACCTTCGGGATGACCAGCACATGGGTCGGCGCCTGGGGATTGATATCCCGGAAAGCATATACATATTCATTCTCATAGACCTTGGTGGAAGGGATCTCACCTTTCATAATTTTGCAGAAGAGACAGTTTTCCATTTTGACAGCATCCTTTCTTATATCATTTCTCCGCGCATACCGCGGGATTCAACAGCAGTCAGCCTGATCCGGACAGGCATACCGGAGGAGCAGGAGGAATCAGGTTTCATCCGTACGCGGATATATTCCGGTGTATATCCTTCCCAGCATCCGTCAATCTGCTCTTCGGGAAGAAGGAATGATTCCATGCCGATCCAGGAACACAGGTACTCACGGGCAACAGTATTCCCGACAGCAATCAGTTTACGCGCCCGCTCTTCCTTTACGGAGGGAGGAAGCTGATCCGCCATGACGGCAGCCGGGGTATCAGGACGGGGAGAATAGGGGAAAACGTGAATCCGGGCAAAGCCGACTTTCCGAATCATTTCCTCGGTTTCCAGAAATTCCGATTCACTTTCGCCGGGAAAGCCGGTCAGGATATCCGTAGTGAAAGCGGCATGAGGAAAAGCCTGCCTTAGATTATCCACCGCCCGAAGATACTGCGCGGTATTGTACTGCCGTTTCATGCGCGCGAGTACTGTGTCACTCCCGGACTGAAGGGCCAGATGGAACTGGGGGCAAAGTTTGTCCGTTTCCTTCAGCGCTGCGGCAAAGCTTTCCGTTGCGATCCCCGGTTCCAGGGAACCGAGACGGATCCGGAGGATGCCGTCCGCTTCCTGAACGGCGCGGATTGCGTCGATCAGCGAAGCGGCGGGGGGAAAGTCTTTGCCGTAAGAGCTGAGGTGAATTCCGGTCAGGACGATTTCCCGGTATCCCGCTTTGCTGAGCCGACAAACCTCTTCGCGGATATCTTCCAGCGGACGGGAACGGATCGGCCCCCGGACGGAAGGGATGATGCAGTATGTACAGCGGTTGCGGCAACCTTCCTGAATCTTCAGCACGGCACGAGTGTGCTTGTTTTGGGCTGAAATGCTCAGAGGTTCAAAAGGGGAGTGTTCATGGAGCGGCGCGACCGCGCAAAGAGGCTCGCCGCGCTTCTCCACTTCATAAAGGAGGTCGACCACTTTCCCCCTGTTTTGCGTTCCGAGGACCAGATCGGCACCGAGGGAAAGCAATTCATCACCGCGTTGCTGGGCCATACAACCGCAGATGATCAAACGGGAACCGGGATGTTCCCGCCGGTTTTTCCGGATCAGTTGCAGGGATTTCTTATCTCCGATGCCGGTTACGGTGCAGGTATTGATCAGATAAATATCTGCGGCCTCATTCATTGAAACGACAGAAAAGCCTTCCCGCTGGAACAGTTCCAGCATGGCCTGCGTATCATACTGATTGACTTTACACCCGAGCGTATGGGCGGCGATTTTCTTCATGCTTACTCCATCTCTCCGTAGAGGCTCATCAGGGAAGCAACAGCTGCGATACCAGCTGTTTCCGTCCGGAGGATCCGTTTACCAAGCGTCATGGGAAGAAATCCGGCTGCTTTCAACAGATCAATTTCCCGGGATGTGATGCCGCCTTCGGGCCCGATCAGAATTCCCAGCGAGTCTGTTTCCGGATATGCTTTGCGAAGGGAAAGGGGGCCGAAGCTTTCTGCTTCTTCCCAAGGGACAACCTTCAGTGCGGGAAGTTCCTGCGACGCAACCAACTGATTTACCGTTAACGGAAGACTGATTTCAGGAAGAATGCACCGGCCTGACTGTTTTCCGGCCTCCCTGCTGATTTTCTGCCATCTTTCGGTTTTTTTCCTGCTGTCAGACTCGGAAAACCTGACAACAGAGCGATCCATCGCGACCGGAATAATGCGGGATACGCCGAGTTCGGTCGCTTTCTGGACGATCCAATCCATTTTGTCCGCCTTGGGGAGACCCTGATAAAGGGTAATGGTAAGCTTCGGCTCGGTGGAAGGGAGGGGACTGATTTTTTTGACGGAAACGATTTTGCCTTCTTCCCCGGTAATTTCGGCAAGCCAAGGAATCCCGTCCGTGATCACTTCCACATGGGCACCGGCCTTCAGCCGGAGTACTGTCAGCGCGTGGTGTGAGTCTTCTGCCGTCAGAAATACAAGATCGCCACGGCTTTGATCCGGGTCCGGATAGAATCTGTGCATCAAGCGGTCCTCCGGGAAAGAAAGGCTGTCCATTCTCCTTTGTCAACGCGGCGCAGGATTTCATAACCTGCGTCCTCAAGCGCTTTACGAACTTCGTCTGCCCTGGAAGAAACAATTCCGCTGCAGATGAAAAGCCCGTCCGGCCTGATGTGATCCTTCAGAGGTGCGGCAAACGCGATAATTACATCCGAGATAATATTGGCCACACAGATATCACAGACAGCATCCACATGGTCCAACAAATTTCCCTGCCGGACAGAGACGATGTCATCCACATGATTGTTTTTTACATTTTCCGCCGCGACTCTTACTGCGTCCGGATCAATATCAACGGCCAGTACGTTTCCCGCGCCGAAGAGCGCTGCCCCGATGGCCAGAATGCCGCTTCCGGTCCCCACATCGATCACGGATTCAGAACCGGTGATGACTTCCTCCAACAGGGACAGGCACATGGATGTCGTCTCGTGCGTCCCGCTGCCGAAAGCCATGCCGGGGTCAATTTCAATGATTTTGTCGTCCGGCTTTGGCGAAAAGTCTTCCCACGTAGGTTTAATCACCAGATGCTTTCCTGCATAGAAGGGTTTATAGTACTTTTTCCAGACGTCCTTCCAGGTTTCATCATTTACGGATCTGGTTTCCAGTCGCAGCGAACCGAACCTGCTTCCGTCAGCGCAAAGCAGCGAAAGGGAACTTGTAATCTTTTCCAGCAACTGAGGGAAGGTCTGATCCGGTTCAAACCACGCGTGAACCAGGACATCCTCCGGCATGGAATCCAGCAGTTTCGGATCAATGATTTCCCAGATACCGTGCGGTTTTGACGGATCGGGAATATCCGCACGGTCTTCGATCATGGTGCCGGAAGCGCCGGAATCCATCAGAACAGAAGATACTTCATCGCTTCCTTCGGTAGTAGTATGAATGACCAGTTCGATCCAATCCATCGTAAAATCTCCTTCTGCCCGTCAGGGTGAAAAACTCTCGATACCGCGCAGGAGCTCGTATTCGCGGACATCCCTGCAGGTGGTATACATATAGCGGGTAATGACATTTCCGGTCCGGTAATACAGGCACATGAAAGGACAGTCTTCCGCGAACAGCGACTGAATCTGCATCAGTTTCTGGCGGTAGCCTTCCTGCGTGACTTCCTTCCGAAGATCATGACACAGTTCAGTCATCTTGTCGCTTTTATACCTGTTGTAGTTTCCGGTATTTCCTTTGATCAGCATAAAGCCGGGATCCGGCGCAACGTCCATGGAAAACGCAACAAGCGCGAGGTCGAAGGATCCGGCTTTCAGCTTTTCCTGTACATTGGCCAAGGTCATTGCTTCCACGGAGCAGGCGATACCGACCTGGGAAAGCTGTTCCGCGATCATATTTGCCGCTTCCAGGCGGACATCATTGTCCGGTTCCTCATAGACATAAAAACGGAGGCGCAGGTTGCGAGTTTCACCCTCGCTGGTCAGGCGATCCAGGACCCCGTTTTCATCCGAATCCTCCCATCCGGCCTGAGCCAGCAGACTCTTTGCCTCGTCCAGATTCACGACAAATTGGGAATCAAGGCTGTCGTTATACATCCAGGTGCCCGGATAGAAAGGAAAGTTGGTGGCCACGGCAAGACCGGAATAGACATTGGTAATAATCTTTGAGCGGTCGATTACATACCGGATAGCTTTCCGGACTTCGGGCGTCAGTTCGCTGGCGGAATTATTCATGTACAGGCACTCGAGCTGACTGGTCCGGTATGCCATGGATACGGACAGGGTCCCTGTTTTATACTGCGCTCCGGCTGTAGACCGGGTAAAGATTGAATCCACACGGTTGTATTCGTAGCTGTCGATCACGGACCGGGGCGTATCATGGAAGGATACCATAATCTGGCGGACATATGGCTGAGTCTTCCACCAGTTTGTATTGGCCTCCAGCGTCATGAAATCACCGGAAACGAACTGGTTGACGACATAAGGACCGCTGCCGACCGGCTGATCCGCGGAAACCTGGGATGCAGGAACGATCGGAAACGTCATTTCATAAAGGAGAGCATAATACTGCCGGGGATTCTTATTGGTAGAGTTCGCCTGAACGACGACCGTAAGATCATCCTTTGCTGTTATTTTCTTGACAAAGTAAGCCAGATTGCTGTAAAAGCCGTGATCAGTAATATTTTCATCGCGAGCTTTGTCCAGGATATAGTTGGCGGACGCTACAACGTCATCAGCAGTCAAAGGCGTTCCATCCGAAAAGCGCACGTCACTGCGCAGGTGAAAAGTCCACACTTTGCCGCCGGAGCTTTCCTCCCAGCTTTCGGCGATGCATCCCTGCGGAATATAATCATCATCAATCGTGATCAGGCTTTCATAAATCACGTTATAAACAGACAGAATGTCTCTTTCCAAAGGCTCAAAGGGGCGTATTGTAAGTGTTTTGGTGCTCTGGATGCCGATGGTAATGCTGGTGCCGACATTTTCGGAAATACCGTCTTTAAGGGGCAGCATCAGCAGGATCAGCAGAATCAGGCTGCACCGGCGAAAAATATTTGGCCTGATAGATTCCATAATCTCTCGTCACTCTCCCGGCATAGGTTTTGGTAGGTCCGTCCGGCAGACGGTCAACGGTCATCGTCAGGCCGTCACTGCTGATGGATGGGTTGGTCAGCCAGGAGGATATCTCTCCCTGACCGGCATGATAAGCACAGACCACACAGAGAGGATCCCCATGAAAAAGCGTGCTCAGATAATTGAGATACCAGCAGCCGAAGCGTATGTTTGTTTCGGGTTCGTACAGCTGGTCAAAGCTGTAATTTTCGATCTTCAGTTTATGCGCAATCCATTCGGCGGTTTCAGGCATAATCTGCATCAGGCCCCGGGCACCTACGTCCGATTCAACAGAGGGCCGGAAGGAACTCTCGTTCCGGATCACGGAAGCGATCAGGGCAGGGGACAGATTATACTCCCGGGAAACCCGTTGAATTTCATTTCTGTACTCCAACGGATATTGCTGATTGATGGCCAGTTGTTCCCGACGGTGCAGATCCGTCTGACGTGTCAACCAGGCGCGCATCAGGATAAACGAGGTAAGGGATACAGCCAGAACCGCGGTCAGCGTGATCAGGGAAATGCGGAGCCAGCGGGGCATCTGCCAGGAAGCCTTTCTGGAGGACGGTTTCCTTCGGGAAGATTCAGGTCTGTCAATCGAATGATCTTCCTCCGGTTCGTTCTCTTGAACGGAGCGGGCCGGAGGAGGGGAGACCGACCTCCTTCTGCGGGTCGGAGAACCGCCGGCACGTTCCAGTTCCCGCTCCAGGAGAACCGTAGCCTGACGGAGCGTTTCCTCCACCGTGCCGGAATTATCAATGACAGCTGAGGAAAGGTCAGCTTTCTGATCTGAGGTCATGACCGCGCGAATCCGGCTCAAGGCTTCCTCGCGGGTATATCCGTCCCGGCTCATCAGCCGTTCAAGCTGCAGATCCTCAGGAAGCCAAACGCACCATACAGAATCACAGAGAGAATCATACTGTTTCTCGAAAAGCAGCGGCATATCCAGAAAGCAAAGCTTCGCTCCGGAAGCCCGGACGGTTTCGATTTTTCTGAGCGTCAGCGAGCGAAGAAAGGGATCCATTACAAGATCAAGCTGCTCACGGGAACGGCTGTCTGCAAAAACGAGCATCCCCATGGCACGGCGGTTCATCGAACCGTCCTGATTAATGTATCTGTCACCGAATACAGAACGAATGGCCGGAACCGCTTCTCCGTCGGGGCCTGTCAGTTCACGGGAGAGCGCGTCCCCGTCAATCACCGGAAAACCTCGTCGCATCATTTCGCGGCTGACGGTTGACTTACCGCAGGCGATGCTGCCGGTGATGCCGATCACACGCATGACGGGGGACTCCTTTCGTAACAGTAAACCGACCCGGCTGGAATGATCTTGCCGGGTCGTTCAGAATGGAATCAGATGCTGGTGTTCAAAAGCTTTTGCTTTAACTCAGCTTCCATGTTGTAAAGCGTTTTTTCCGCTTCGATCCGTTTTTGGTGACCCTGAGACTGAATCTCCATTACCTCGTTGATGGTATCGATCAGGTCCTGATTGGTCTGGACCAGCGTTTCGATATCGATAATACCGCGCTCGGCTTCCTTCGCAGTCTGAATGGTCCCGATTTTCAGCGCTTCGGCGTTCTTTTTCAACAGTTCGTTTGTCATATCCGTAACAGCCGTTTGGGCTTTCAAAGCCTCCTGGGAGTGATGCATACCCAGCGCAAGCACCATCTGGCTCTTCCAGAGCGGAAGCGTGTTTGAAAGGGTAGACTGGATCCGTTCCACCAAAAGGCTGTCATTATTCTGGAGCAGACGGATCTGGGGTGCCATCTGGATGGCTACCTGACGAGTCAGCTTCAGGTCATACAGTTTCTTCTCAAACCGGTCGCATTGAGCGGCAAGGTCGTTTGCTTTCTGAGCGTCCATTGCGTCCCCGCTGGCTGCGGCTTTCGCCTGAAGCTCTTTCAGCTCGTTTTCCCTGATCTGGGCAAGCTTTTTGTCTCCGGCGATAATGTAGAGAGTCAGCTGATGGAAATAGTCGTTATTCTGGTCGTAAAGCCTGTCAAACATGGCTACGTCTTTCAGCAGCTGGGCCTGATAACCCTCGAGGGAGTTGGCGATATTATCTACGTTGACGGAAACCTTGTTGTACCTGGCCTGCATACGGGTGATTTTGTCTTCTGCTTTTGAGAAGAGTTTCGCAAGCCCTTTAGGCTCATCTGAATCCTTCTGGAAACCCTTCAGCTCTGCAACGAGATTTACCAGCATGTTTCCAACTTCACCGGTATCCTGTGTCTTTACCGCATCCAGCGCGGTCTGGGAGAAATCGGCGATCTTCTTCTGCGCATCAGCCCCGTAGAGAAGCACATGGTCGGGATTGGTGATGTCCACACGGTTGATGAAATCGTCAATTGCTTTCTTTTCGGCTTCGGTCAGCTGGCTGTCATCGAGGCGCGGGGCAGCTTCCGGCGCAGGAGCGGCAGACGGGGTCTGCTGAATGCTTTCTGTGGCGGCAACAGGCGCTTCCGGCACAGGTGCGCTGGGAGCGAAGGAAAGCTGGGGCATGGGGTTGGATTCTGACATCTTGGTTTACCTCCTTGAGAATAATGGTTAAAAGAGAAAAGTCATTCCGCATCGAGATGCGCGGATGCAGGCTTGTCAGTGTTTTCGGTGCTGCCGGAATCAGCCGGGAAGTCCATTACAGGCACGGAAGTGGAACGCATCTGCGCTTCCGCCGCTGTGCGGGCACCGGCATAGATTTCGTTATCCGTGAAACCGTCACGCTTGAGCATTTGCTCCAGTACATCGATATCCGTTGAGATGTCAAGCATGTTGTCACGGTGGAGATTGTCGATCAGCTTCTGGCAGGCGGTAAGTACCAGATTCATCCCGCGGATCGTTGTTTCCCTGGCTTCACGCATTTCGCCGTAGGAAACGCCACGCTCCTGCATTGTGCGGTAGTTCGCCAGCATTTTGAGGGTTGTGGGCAGATAATAGTTCATGAATTTGCGGACCTGAGGAGCCTTGGAGGGAGATTCCGAAACCGTACGGAAAATCTGCTCGCACTTAATACTCAGGTTATCCATCAGGTCGGTCAGTTCCCGATCGGGAATGGCGGCGTTTTCTTTTTTAATGGTTTCAAGCATTTCCTGACCGGTTATGATTACCTGGTCGGCAGTTTTGTCTCCTGTCAGAGGAATTTTGCTTGCTTCCTGTTTCTTCCGCTGCTCTGCTTCCTGCTGAAGGCGGACACGAGCGGCCTCTTCATCGCGGCGGGCCTGCTCTGCTTCCTGCTGTTCACGGGCACGATCCCGGCTGTTGTGGGTGGTGGTATCCAGACCGCTGCCCATAATGCTCATGATCTTGCCGATTCCGAGCCCCAGCAGAACGCCGGCAATGATCCCGGTGATGCTGAAGTTTGTGACGGCGGCCAAGATGAACAGGGTAATGATGAATCCTATTCCGCCGGACTTTTTATTACTGTTGGAATTCTTGTTGGCCACGGCAGTAACTCCTTGTTCTGAAAATCATGAGTGATTATACCACATCTTATATGTAAAAGAAAGAAGAAACGGATTAAAAAACGCTGAGAAAACGTAACCGGGATTATCCTGTTGTGAAAAACCGGACGCACGGATATAATCGGATTATACAGAAATCAGAGGGAGGATGACGGAAGAATATGTTCTCTTTTCTGCAAAGAAAAACAAGGCACAGGGAAGCCGGCTATGATGCCGGGACACTGACGCCGGTGATCCGCTGCAGTATCTGTACGGGGGAACAGGTTGCAGGATTCAGGCGGAAAAGCGACGGAACTTTTGAGGAGGTTATGCTGATCCGCAATGAAGAAGATCTCCGGCAGTTCAGGGAATTGTACGGGATTGAAGGAGAAATCGGGAAAATCTATTGATCCTTATCCCACAGGTCGTAGTGATCCTGCCGGAGGGCGTGGAGAAGGCGCTCGGAAGCGTCCGGATAGATTGCACGAAGCTTCCGGAGCAGCTCTTTCATTTCTTCTCTTTTGGTTTCACCGTTCGCGGGACAGGAGGAGGGAACAACCGGCAGGGAAAGTAATTTGAGCATATGCTTTACATGGGCTTCCGGCAGATAAACCAGCGGCCGGATCACGGTGATGCCGGTGCGGCTCATCAAGGTTTTCGGATGAAACGTATGGAAACGCCCTTCATAGAACAGGCTCATGAGCAATGTTTCCAGCACATCTTCCCGGTGGTGCCCGAGTGCCAGTTTGTTGCAGCTGAGCTCCTGGCATGTTTTAGCCAAAACAGCTCTGCGCATTTTTGAACAGAGTGCACAGGGATTCTTTTCCCGCCGATATTCAAAAATGATCTCGCCGATCTGTGTTTCCTTTATGACATAGGGAATCTCCAGCTGACTGCAAAGGGAGGAAATTCCGGACAGATCAAAAGGTTCCAGTCCCATGGTTACGGTAATCGCAGTCATTGTAAAGTTTTTATGTGTGAATTTACGATAAAGGCTCAGAGCATGCAGAAGCAGCAGAGAATCCTTTCCGCCTGAAACACCAATGGCAATATGATCCCCATCCTCAATCAGGTTGAAATCCGTATCTGCTTTGCGAATACATCCGAGTGTTTTTTTCATGCCGGAGACCTCATTCGTCCAGAATGCGCAGGCTGTCATGCTGCGTATGACAAAGAAAGATGTTTTTTACCGACGGAGCAAGAATTTTAAAAGCTTTCTCAGCAGCAGCGGCATTCCGGAAGACACCGAAAACGGCGCTGCCGCTTCCGGTCATCCTGGCGGCGGAGGCGCCTTCCCGCAACAGTGCGTCGCAGGCTTTTTCGATCTCGGGGCGGAGACGGCTTGCGACAGGCTGCAGCACATTGCCAATGCTGCCGCACAGGAGCGAAAAATCACCGGTCTCCAGCGCTGAAAGCGCGGCATCTGTATCCGGCCGGGATGAAGGAGTTTCTTCTTTCCATAAACTGAAAACTTTTGCGGTGCTGAGTCCGGCACAGGGCTGGATTACGACAAGCCAGTAATTATATTTATTCTCAAAGTTTTCCAGAATTTCACCGATTCCGCGGGTGCGAGACAGTCCGCCCCGCAGCGCGAAAGGCACATCCGCGCCCAGAGAAAGACCGATCTGCTCAAGAACCTCGGCAGACAACCCGGTTTTCCACAGCCGGTTCAGGCCATACAGGACGCCGGCAGCATCTGAGCTTCCTCCGCCCATTCCGGCACCGATCGGGATGGATTTCTGGACATGAATACTTACACCTTTCGGACAGCCGGTATAAGCTTTCAGGGCCGAAGCAGCACGCCAGGCAAGGTTCGTTTCATCGGCGCGGGAAGGCGGATATCCGCCTGTTGTGATGCTGATTGTATCAGAAGGTTTAAGTGTAATCTCGTCCGCAAGAGACACCGGCTGCATCAGCATGTCCATCAGGTGATAGCCGTCCTCGCGGACGCCGGTAATATCCAGGGACCAGTTAATCTTGGCAAAGGCCTGAACAAGCATAAACCCCTCCTGATGCAATCGATATGTGAATCATACAGCCCTTGGGAAGAAAACGCAAGCTTACCTTGCAAAGAACGCACTTCGGTTGTAAACTTATATTGTGTTTGAACTGAAACACCCGGAGGTATTATGGAAAACAAACAGACACCGGTGTTTATCAATCTTCTTGCCATTGCGAGGTATGATCAGATGCCGGATTATCCGATCCAGTTTATGACGACCGGAAAACTGTATTACAAAAACGATAAAGAAGCTCTGCTTCAGTATGTGGAATCTCAGGAAGACGAGGAGACCGGTGAGATCACGAAGTCGAATATCTCCTTATCCCTCTCCAACGGAAAAGTGACCATGGAGCGCAGCGGAGACTTTTCAAACACCATGGTTTTTTCCAGCGGGAAGCGGTTTGAAGGAATTTATCATACGCCCTACGGAGAGATGGACATGGCTGTTTTCACAAAGGAAGCCGCCTGCAAGATCGGAAACCGCGAAGGTTCACTGCATCTGAAGTATCAGCTGCAGATTCAGGGCAATTATGCTTCGACAAACGAGCTTCATCTTGAGTACCGGGCCGAAGCAGGCGGAGACAACGCGGAAGAAAGGGAAAAAAGAGTATGAGGATCGGAATACTGGGAGCCGGGACCTGGGGAACAGCGCTCGGAAAGGCACTTGCTTCAAATCAACATGATGTCTGTATCTGGAGCTGTTTCCCCGAGGAAACGGATCAGCTTGCCTCGACCCGCCGGCATCCGCATCTCCCGGGAGCGGTGATTCCCGAATCTGTTTGCTTTACTAACGATCTGAACACGCTTGCCCGGCAGGCAGATTTTATTCTCGCGGTCGTTCCATCCGTTTTTATCAGAAAGACGATCCGCGAACTTGCCCCTTTTCTTGCCCCGGAAACGATCCTGATCAGCGCGGCAAAAGGAATTGAAAGCGAAACCCTGATGACGCTGACAGAGGTCATCAGGGATGAACTGCAGAAAGCAGGAAAGCAGAACCGCGTCTGCGCGCTGAGCGGTCCGACACATGCGGAAGAAGTAGCCCATGACATGCCGACGCTGATCGTCAGCGCAAGCGAGGATATGGAAGCGGCGGAAAGCGTGCAGAAACTTTTTGAGGGAACCTGTATCCGTCCGTATGTGAACCGGGACGAAAAAGGCGTGCAGATCTGCGGTGCTCTGAAAAATGTTGAAGCTTTGGCGGTCGGAATTGCCAGAGGTCTCGGATACGGTGACAATACCTGTGCTGCGATGATGACCAGAGGCATGGAAGAGATCCGCCGCCTCGGCCTGGCCATGGGGTGTACGGAAAAGACTTTTTTCGGTTTGGCAGGCATCGGTGATCTGATCGTTACCGCTACAAGCAAACATTCCCGGAACAACCGAGCCGGATATTTGATCGGACAGGGCATGAAAGCCGAAGATGCCGTAAATGAAATCGGAATGGTTGTCGAAGGAATGAACGCTCTGCCGGCAGCGGTGGCTCTTTGTGAGAAGTTCGGTATGGATATGCCGCTGATCAGTGCAGTGAAGGAGATCATCCAGGACGGTGTCAAACCCGCTGATGTCGTTACCCGGCTGATGAACAGAAGCCTGAAAGCGGAATAAGCTCCGGACGGGCGGAAACACAGCAAAGCAGCCTTCTTTGGAACGGCAAACCAGACAGATAAACCCGGACAGATAAAGTAAACTTTTAACCTTTGATGTTGTACGGCGGCGAAAGGAGCGGAGCATGAGTCCGAAACTCAAACGGGTCGTGAGTTTTCTCTTCATTGTTCTCAGCATCGCCGCTGTTTGTTATATTGCTTTCAGCAACACGGATCTGAAGGATGCCTGGGCCGCGATTAACCAAATCAAAATCGGCTGGCTCGGAGCAATTTTTCTCTGCTGGCTTGTTTATACTTTTTTCGATGGGATGAACTACTGGTGTTACCTGAACCGCCAGGGCTTCAAAATCAGCATCGGCCGGGCTGTCAACGTTGCGCTGATCGGGTTTTATTACAGCAATATTACTCCAGGCGCTGCCGGAGGCCAGCCAATGCAGGTCAACTCCATGCGAAAAGCCGGAATTCCTGTGGGATACGGGACCATGGCGGTAACGATCCGATTCATCACCAACCAGATGGTGACCTCCGTGATCACGCTCGTACTCTTCCTGATGAACAGATCGTTTGTTTATCAGCAACTCGGCAGCGCAATCTGGTTCGTTCGTATCGGCTGGCTGATTAATTTCGCCGCGGTTCCGCTGGTTCTTCTTGCAGCTTTTAAACGCAACTGGATTCAAAAAATTTCAGAGTTTCTGATTGTCCGGCTGGAAAAGATCCATATCGTCCGTAATAAAGACATCACGATCTCAAAGGTCACAGAGGTGCTGGATACCTACCATACGGCACTACGGGATCTGATGCATTCCCCGGGGCAGATTCTGGTCCAGTTTCTATGCTCGACTGCAAGTCTTCTCGGCCTGTTTTCCACGGTGATCTTTGTTTATCATGCCTTCGGCATGTCCGGGACGCCCTGGTACCAGCTTCTGACGCTCAGCAGTCTGCTCTTCATCAGTGCAAGCTACACGCCGCTGCCCGGTGCCAGCGGGGCACAGGAAGGCGGATTCCTGCTGTATTTTAAGGGTATCTTCAAGGACGGAACCATCGGCCTGGCTCTGTTGATCTGGCGCTTTTTCACCTACTATCTGTTTCTTATCGTCGGCGTATTTACCATTTTGCTGGAGAAGATTATTCTCAGAAGTGAAGCTGCCAAAAGGAAACAGGAAGCAGAAAAAGAGAACCAGGCATAAGTTGCGGAGTATTATTATTGTACAATTCGCTGAAACTCTATTGACAATTGAACCAAAGATTGTAGAATTTTTCTATCATTTATTTTCTGGAGGGATAGAAAATGAAAAAAATTATTGCGTTACTGATGGTTCTGATGATGGTGGCGGCTGCTTCCGCTTGCGCGGAGAGCACTATCCCCGGTCTCGAGGACGGTGTCCTGACGGTGGCTATGGAATGTGCCTATGCTCCCTACAACTGGGCGCAGCCGGATGATTCCAACGGCGCTGTTCCGATCAAAGACTCCAAGCTTTTTGCCAACGGTTACGATGTAATGACAGCAAAAGCCATTTGCGAAGCCAACGGATGGAAACTTGAGATTTTACAGCTGGACTGGGATTCCCTGATTCCCGCGGTTCAGTCCGGTATCTGTGATGCCGTAATCGCCGGCCAGAGCATGACTTCCGAGCGCATGGAAGCTGTTGATTTTGCCGGCCCGTATCTTTATGCGTCCATCGTCTGTCTGACCAAAAAGGACAGCAAGTTCGCCGAAGCAAAGGGTATTTCCGATCTGTCCGGCGGAAGCTGCACAAGCCAGAGCGGCACGATTTGGTACGATTCCTGCCTGCCGCAGATTTCCGGCGCCAATATCGGGATGCCTGCCGAATCCGCTCCTGCCATGCTGATGGCAGTTGAATCCGGCACAGTTGACTTTGTCTGCACTGATATGCCGACAGCCCAGGGCGCCCTCATCGCTTATCCGGATCTGGTTATCCTTGACTTTTCCGGCAGCGATGACGATTTCAAGGTTTCCGAGGAAGAAATCAATATCGGTATTTCCGTTATGAAGGGAAATACGGCTCTGAAGGATGCCATCAACAGCTATCTGGGTGACAAGACCGCTGACGACTTCAATGCGCTTATGCAGGAAGCCATCAAGGTCCAGCCCCTGAGCGAATAATCCGGTTTGATTCCGAATAACAGGAAATTAAGGAAGATATCTGCTTATGTTTGCGCAGCTCCTTTCCGATATCGGCAGTCTGTGGGAAAAGTACGGAACCGTCTACCTGAACGGTATCGCCAATACGCTGATTCTTGCAACCGTTTCAACATTGATCGGCTGCATCATCGGTTTCCTTTGCGGTATTTTGCAGACGATTCCCTGCGGACCGAATGAAAATATTGTCAAAAGGATCCTTCTGAAAATTGTCAGGATTATTATCCGCGCCTATGTGGAAATTTTCAGGGGTACACCGATGATCCTGCAGGCGGTGTTCATCTTTTACGGCCTACCGTATTTCTTCGGCGTTTCCTTCAAAGATATCTGGACCGTCAGTATCATTGTCGTATCCGTGAACACGGGTGCCTATATGGCGGAGTCCGTCCGCGGCGGCATTATGAGTATCGATCCGGGCCAGTTTGAAGGAGCCAAGGCAATCGGCATGAACCACTGGCAGACGATGCTTTATGTGATTCTGCCTCAGACACTGCGCAATATCATGCCGCAGATCGGCAACAACTATATCATTAATGTCAAAGACACTTCCGTGATGTTTATCATCGGCTTTTCCGATTTCTTTGCAGTTCATAAGATGGTATCCGGCGCAGTTTTCAAATATTTCCCTTCGGCTTTTATGGAGATGATCGGATATTTGTGCCTGACACTGCTTGCTTCCTTCCTGCTGCGTAAGCTTGAGAAGAAACTGGCAGGCAAGCCGGATTATGAACTGGTGAATACGGATCAGCTGGTGATGACGGCGGGAACCTACAGCTATCCGAGCGATGCCGGATCACCGTTTGATGAGGTGAGCAAGGATTACAAAGGAGAGCAAAAATGAGCGATCATATTCTTGAAATCAGGCATCTCTCCAAAGCATTCGGTTCCCATGCGGTCCTGAAGGATATTGATTTTACGGTTGACAAGGGTGATGTGACATCCATTATCGGGGCCAGCGGAAGCGGAAAATCGACACTGCTGCGCTGTATCAATCTTCTGGAAACGCTGACAACAGGCGAAATTCTATTTCACGGGCAGGATGTGACCAAAGGCAAGATCAACCAGTCTGCCTACCGGGCAAAGGTCGGCATGGTTTTTCAGAGCTTCAACCTGTTCAATAATATGACCGTCCTGGACAACTGCATGATCGGGCAGCAGAAGGTACTGAAAATCCAGAAAGAAGATGCCAGAAACAAAGCCCTGTATTATTTAAACAAGGTTGGAATGGCACCCTATATCAATGCGCGGCCGGATCAGATCTCCGGCGGACAGAAGCAGCGTGTGGCAATTGCCAGGGCACTGTCGATGGAACCGGAAGTATTGCTTTTTGATGAACCAACCTCTGCACTTGATCCGGAAATGGTTGGCGAGGTGCTGGATGTGATGAAATCCCTGGCAAAGGACAAGATGACCATGCTGGTTGTAACCCATGAAATGTCCTTTGCTCGCGATGTCAGTACACACGTGGTTTATATGGCTGACGGGGTTATCGAAGAGGCGGGAGATCCGTCAGTGATTTTTTCAAACCCTCAAAGCCTGCGTACCAGGGAGTTTCTTAAACGAATCCTGGTCAACTGAAAAAGTGTTTTCACGTAAAGTTTTTCAAGGAGCGGATGAAAGTCTGCTCCTTTTCTTTTATGCTTGCTTTGATCAGGAAGGAATGATAAGATGAAACAAATGCAGTAAAAGGAATAACCGATATGGAAAGAGGTGAGCCCTGTGAGCCGAAAAAGGATTGCTGTACTGATGGCCAGCATTGACCGGGAATATCAGCAGGATTTCGCTAACGGGCTTGCATCCGCAGGAACGAAGTATGATACCGATATCTGTATCTTCAACAGCCAGGGACACATGAATGTTGCCGTTTCCACCAGCGAGAGCGGCGAAAGCGGGATCTATGATCTGGTGAATCTTTCCGATTTTGACGGGATCATTTCCATGCCGGCAACGATGGGAAACGATGTGGCACTGAAAAAGGTTTTCGATGTGCTTAAGCCTTTGAAAGGGAAACCTCATGTTTCCATTGACGTTGTGCAGGACGGCGCGGTAACGATCCTTTTTGATGACAAGATCAGCATGGAGGAATTAACGGAGCATCTGATTGTGCAGCACGGGGCCCGGAGGATTGCTTTTGTCAGCGGGCCGCTCAGCTCAAACGTCGCGACGGACCGCATCGAAGCCTGCCGAAACGCGATGAAAAAGCACGGGCTCACTTTGAACGATCATATGATCTTTGACGGAGAATGGACCCGTGTAGGCGGGCGCAGAGCCGCGGAGCAGATTATCGCGATGGGCGGTGAATTGCCGGACGCCGTGATGTGCGGCAATGATGATATGGCGCTCAGTATCATCGAATGTTTTAATGAGGTCGGAATCAGGGTCCCTCAGGATATCGCTGTAACCGGCTTTGACGCCCTGCGGGAATCTATCATGCGCGGACTTACAACAATCTGCAGACCTGTCGACCGGTCAGCAAGAAAAGCGGTTGATATTCTGAATGCCTGGATTGACGGAGAAATCCCGACGGAAAAGACGGTCACACTGTCTACCATCCCGATCTTCGGCGATACCTGCGGCTGCGTGCAGAGCAATGAGCATATCAATGATAAACTCCGTGCGCTTGGGACAGAACGCTGGAATATGGAAACGATACTGACACGTGTCAGTATGTTTTCCGGAATAATGGCCGGCATAGGTGACGAGAAAGAGGCAAGGAAAAAGATCCATGATTTTATTCTGGGCTGGGATATCAAAGAACTCTTTCTCTGCGTCGATCCAGCCATTTGCCGTGAAGCACCATCCCGTCCGGATCTTCATACATTCCCGGAAAGAATGCTGCTCCTATATGGAAGCCGAAACGGCAACGAATATGAGCCGATGACTTTCCCGATCTTCGATCTGACTCCCTCTCTTCATGATATTCGCAAGAACCCGGCCTGCCTGGTGTTTTGTCCGCTGTATTACCGTGACAGAAGCTTCGGTTATGTGGCTATGGATCACGGAAATGGCACCGGTGCCGCGCTCTATCCTGTTCTGATGCTGCTGAACGGCATGCTCATGAGCATTTACCTTCAGACGAACATCAAGCGATCGGCGTCTACTATTGAACACATGGCAAACCATGATATTATGACCGGCTTGCTGAATCGCAGGGGCTATATGCAGCTGGCCCCCGCCATGCTGGAGAAGGCAAGGGAAGAGGGGAAAATCTTTGTTCTCCTCAGCGGTGATATGAATCATATGAAAAATATCAACGACCGTTTCGGACATCTTGCCGGGGATGAAGCGATCTGCCGGATGGGCCGCGCGCTTCAGATTGTTTCCCGGAAGGGGATAATCCCCGTTCATATCAGCGGCGATGAATTCCTGGCCTACGGAATGACAGGTTCACGGAACGAAGCAGAAGAAATTAAATCACTGGTAAACGAAGAACTGAACCGGATGAACAGGGAAGATCCCTGGCTCTGTGATATCAGTGCCAGCCTGGGCATTTACGCGGCAATACCAACTGCCGGCGACAGCATTGACAATTTCATGACTCAGGCAGACAGAGCCATGTATGAAGACAAGAACAGAACCAAATACGGCCGGAGAAAAGAAGACTTTGACAATCAGGTGAACGATCATAAAAGCCCCGAACCCTGAGGTCGGGGCTTTTTGGAATCTATTTCATTCCTGTTCGTCATCCTGCTCGCGCTGCTTTGTAAACTGTTCAAAAAGCGCGTCTTCCAGGGATTCATCGGGTGCGGTGTAGAAGTCGTTCCCGTCTTCATCCTGTTCAATCTTCAGGAAGAATACAGCGTCTTCTTCGTCCGGTTCGGCTAAGGCAAGATAGACATCGCCTTCGTATTCCAGAGCGTCCACAAAGATGAAGGGCACGGTTTCCCCGTTATCATCGATCATCTCGATGATATCACCTTCTTCCAACGCGTTCAGTTCTTCTTCAGGGTCGTTCATTTCATTGGTTTTGTTCAGATCATCAGCCATGGGTTTATCCTCCTTTAACAAATTATCGGACATTACTATCCAGCCACTGCTGCAGAATGACTGCAGCGGCGATTTTATCCACGGTCTGTTTCCTGTCCTGCCTGGACATACCGCCTTCAAGCAGAGCTTCTTCCGCGGAAACGGTGGAAAGCCGCTCATCCTGAAAGGTTACGCTCAACCCTGCAGCCTCCAGCCGGCGGCAGAAATCCCGCACTTTGCCGGCCTGGAAACCTTCCGAACCGTCCATGTTCAGCGGAAGACCGGAAAGAATCCTGTCCGTTTCATAATGATCGCAGATTTCTCTGATTTTTCTTACATCCGGACCCCAGCCTACCCTGCGGATCACTTCGACGGGGGATGCGATGGTGCCTGTCGGGTCGGATACAGCAATGCCGATCCGCACATCGCCAATATCCAGACAGACAATACGCTCGTTCATGAATAACCTCTCTAAAAAAGGGAAAGCCTCCGGAAAAGAATCACCGTTCCGGAGGCAAAAAATACAATTAATCGTTGTTTCCGTTGCGGCGGGGCGGACGACGGTTTCCGCCTTCACGGCGGGCAAATTCGGGTGCTGAATATACGATGTCGTTACGGACCAGGTTAATCCGGCCCTGCGCGTCAATTTCGTTGACTTTTACTTCAAGCTCGTCGCCGATATTGACCACATCTTCAACCTTTTCCACCCGCTTGTTATCCAGCTTGGAGATGTGAATCATTCCATCCTTGCCGGGAGCAAGCTCCACAAAGGCGCCAAAGTTCATAATCCGGACGACCTTACCGGTGAAGACATCGCCGACTTCGATGTCTTTAGCAATGCCTTCGATGATGTGGCGGGCTTTCTCCGCGGCTTCCTGATCGGGCGTGGAGATAAAGACGCTGCCGTCATCTTCGATATCGATCTTGACGCCGGTTTCGGCAATGATCTTGTTGATCATCTTGCCGCCGGGTCCGATGACTTCGCGGATCTTTTCGGGATTGATGGTGAACCGGATAATCTTGGGTGCATAGGGACTCAGTTCTTCACGCGGCTGGCCCAGCGTGTCCAGCATGATCTTCAGGATATGGAGGCGGCCTTCCAGTGCCTGGCGCAGTGCCTGCTGCAGGATGGCACGGTTGATACCGGCAATCTTAATATCCATCTGCAGGGCGGTGATACCGTTCATGGAGCCGGCGACTTTAAAATCCATGTCGCCCAGGAAGTCTTCCAGTCCCTGAATATCGGTCAGCACGGCGAGTTTGCCGGATTCCTTGTCTGTGATCAGACCCATTGCCACACCGGCAACGGGAGCATGAATCGGAACACCGGCATCCATCAGACTCAGGGTGGAACCGCATACGGAAGCCATGGAAGAAGATCCGTTGGAAGAAAGAATCTCGCTGACGAGGCGGAGCGCATAGGGGAATTCTTCCTCATCGGGAATCACGGGAAGCAATGCCCGCTCAGCAAGCGCACCGTGGCCGATTTCGCGGCGTCCGGGGCTCTTGAGGCGGCCGGCTTCGCCGGTGGCGTACGGCGGCATATTATAGTGATGAATGTAGCGTTTGAAGTCCTCGTTGCTGAGGCCGTCAAGCGTCTGGCCTTCGCTCACGGTGCCGAGGGTGGTTACGGTCAGGGCCTGGGTCTGTCCGCGGGTGAAGATGGCGCTGCCATGGGTCCTTGGCAGGACGCCGACGTCGCACCAGATGGGGCGGATTTCAGTAACCTTGCGGCCGTCGGGACGAATGCCTTCATTCAGGATCTTGGCACGCATAACCTCCTTATTCAGGTAGTAAAGTGCATCGGCAATTTCGCTTTCCCGCTCCGGGAACCGGTCAGCCAGAGCGGCCAACGTTTCTTCCTTGGTCTGCGCCTCGCGGGCCTGCCGTTCCTTCCGGTCAAAGGTTTCGAAAGTCCAGACGCACTTATCATAAGCGAAGTCGCGTACAGCTTCCTTGACATCATCACCGGTGGTGATCAGCGGAACGACTTTCTTTTCCTTGCCGATTTCGGCAATGATCTGCTTCTGGAAAGCGACGAGCTTTTTGATTTCTTCATGGCCGAAGAGAATCGCGTCCAGCATGGTATCTTCGGACAGCTCTTTCGCACCGGCTTCAACCATCATGATGGCTTCTTCCGTGCCGGCGACATACAGGCTCAGGTCACTCAGCGCACGCTGTTCCTCATCAGGGCAAATAATGAACTTTCCGTCCACACGACCGACCAGCACGGCACCGGTGGGGCCGTTCCAAGGGATATCGCTGACAGCCAGGGCGATGGAAGAACCGATCATGGCCGGGATTTCCGGGGGAACGTCCTGTTCGACGCTCAGAATTGTGACGACGACCTGAACGTCGTTGCGCATGCCCTTTTCAAACAGAGGGCGAAGGGGCCGGTCGATCAGGCGGCAGGTCAGGGTAGCTTTTTCCGAAGGCCGTCCCTCACGCTTGATGAAACCGCCGGGGATTTTACCGACGGAATACTGTTTTTCTTCCACATCTACCGCCAGGGGGAAGAAGTCGACACCGTCCCGAGGTGCAGGAGCCATCGTGGCGTTCACCATGACGACGGTATCGCCCAGGTGCACCCAGACAGAGCCGTTGGCTTGTTCACAATACTTGCCGAACTCCAGCGTCAGCGGACGGCCGGCAAAATCCATTGTATAGGACTTGGATTCCATACGTTTCACTCCTTTTACTGGTTATGATTGTCCGGAGCGCCGTATGCTATCATATGAAAACCCCGCCGGGGATTTTCAAGGGATAACATACGAAACTCCGCGTTCCGGGAAAACTCTTAAAAAGCCGCCGGACAATTGACCTATCCGGCGGCTTTGAAAAAGCGACTTGGCAGTACCGGGAGAAGGCGGCTTACTTACGCAGATTCAGCCGGGCGATCAGGGAACGATAACGTTCGATGTCAGTCTTCTTCAGGTACTCGAGCATGTTCCGGCGGCGGCCGACCATCAGCAGAAGACCGCGGTTGGAATGGTGGTCATTCTTGTTGAGCTTCAGATGCTCGTTCAGATGGTTGATCCGGGCGGTGAGCAGAGCGATCTGCACCTCGGGGGAACCGGTGTCGCCTTCATGCTGCGCATATTCGGCAATGATCTCGGACTTGTTCATGGGATAACCTCCTGTTTTTGATAACCGGCAAAAAACCGGAAGATTCAGGCTGCCAATCGCCGTTAACCCGGAAGACCGTCGGAGAGTCGGTCATCTGAGCAAGCGGTTCATTCGCAAGCCGGTGAATATTTTAGCAAATAAAGTCCCGTTTGTAAACAGGAAAAAAACAGAAAACATTCTAGAGCTGGTAAAGGGCTACGCCAGTTTTCCCGTCGTACTCATCCACCATGACCGAGACCATTTCGCTGTGGCTTGTCGGAATGTTCTTTCCAACATAGTCCGGACGCAACGGCAGTTCCCGGTGACCCCGGTCGATCAGCACGGCCAGCTGGATAGCTTTCGGGCGGCCGGAATGAAACACGGCTTCGATCGCGGCCCGCACCGTTCGCCCGGTATAGATGACGTCATCCACAATAATGACAGTTTTCCCGGTCAGGTCACAGGGGATTTCTGTTTTGCCGGTTTCCGGAAGCGTGTTCAGTTCGGTCAGGTCGTCCCGGTACAGAGAGATATCGATACAGCCGAGCGGTACCTCTTTTCCTTCAAACCGGATGATGTTATCCCGCAACATGGCTGCCAGGGGCATTCCCCGGCGATGGATCCCGAGAAGAATCAGGTCGGCTGTACCGCTGTTCTTCTCAATGATTTCGTGTGTGATTCGCGTCATGCTTCTGCGAACCGCAGCTTCATCCATAATGATTGATTTCAATTGCATTTTTTTAAGGAAGGCGGAGCGCATAAGCGCCCCGCCGAAGCCTTTCGAATAATTGAATCTTACTGGGCTTTTTTCGCCGGACGGTTGAACAGAAGATTCACGATTACACCCAGGATCAGTGCGCAGGCGACCTCGGTCAGGGTAACGGAGCCAATGTTCATGGTCATGCCACCGATGCCGGCGATCAGAATCACGGAAGCGGTGAAGAGGTTCCGGTTATCGTTCAGGTCAACAGGCTGGAGCATCTTCAGACCGGATACAGCGATGAAACCGTACAGGGTAATGCACACGCCGCCCATTACGCAGGTGGGGATCGTGCTCAGGAAAGTGACAAACGGACCGCAGAAACTGGCGGCAATGGCCAGAATCGAAGTGGCCAGAATGGTTACCACAGAGGCGTTCCCGGTGATCGCAACGCAGCCGACGGATTCACCATATGTGGTATTCGGGCAGCCGCCGAAGAAGGCGCCGACCATGGAACCGATGCCATCACCCAGCAGCGTGTTATGAAGGCCGGGATCCTCGAGCAGATCATGGCCGATGATGGAAGAAAGATTCTTGTGATCCGCGATATGCTCAGCGAAGACCACGAAAGCGACCGGCACATAGGCAACAGCGATGGAGGCAATGTACTTGGCATCAATGGCTCCGAAACCTTTAAAGGCTTCGACAAAGGTAAACTCAGGTACCCATTTCATCGCACTGAATGCGCTGAAATCGAGGATTTTCAGGCTGTCGTTTCCGGAAGACTTACCGATCAGCGTAAAAACCAGAGCGACGAGATAGCCCGCGATGATCCCGAGAATGAAGGGAATCAGTTTCATCATTTTCTTTCCCTTGACGGAGAAGAAGATGACTGTGAACAGCGTGAACAGCGCACAGATGAGGTTGACCCACATTGCACCGTTCATCGTATAGGAAGCCTGTGGACTGCCGAATCCGAAAGCATTGCCGATAGCGTTGCCGGCCAGGGACAGTCCGATGATCGCCACGGTCGGCCCGATGACGACGGGGGGCATCAGTTTGGAAACCCATTTGACACCAGCAACTTTTACGACAATCGCAATGATCACATAGACCAAACCGGCGAAAACAGCACCGATGATCAAACCGGCATATCCGACAGAGACAGAGGCGGCGCCCCCGAAAGCGGCAAACATGGAGCCGAGGAAGGCGAAGCTGGATCCAAGGAACACAGGGCTCTTAAATTTCGTAAAGAGCAGATAAACAATTGTACCGACGCCGGCACCGAAGAGAGCCGCGCTCTGGCTCATGCCGTTACCGACGATGCTGGGCACCGCGATTGTGGCAGCCAGGATGGCAAGCAGCTGCTGCAGGGCAAAGACGATCAGCTGAGCGAATCTGGGTTTGTCGTTGACCTTGTAAACAAGATTCATGGGACATCCTCCTTCTTTTTGTTCGGAGGGCCTTTGCAAAAGAAAAAGCCTGCCGGCATGAAACTGGCAAGCTACGATCGCATGAAACATGACCCGCAGGTCGTCGGTCGCATCTTGTCGGCATCCCGTGCCGTCTTAAAGACCCACCGTGAGAACTATATCATATTACAATAACGGATACAATTTCATTTTTGTGACATTTTTATAACAGAAAAAACCGCTTGACAAACAATTTCGAATAAGATAATATAACAAAGCCGCTTGCGAAAAGCCGGGTACGGTCGCAACGGTCGCAGTGGGGGAGCATAGCTCAGCTGGGAGAGCATTTGCCTTACAAGCAAAGGGTCACAGGTTCGAGCCCTGTTGTTCCCACCAAACATCCGGCCCGGTAGCTCAGTTGGTTAG
>Ga0265298_10002465_pt1 | contig 25770 bp, 19 predicted proteins | sample AusTroGonzalo_MG_3_FD_193486 | JGI IMG/M metagenome (GOLD analysis project Ga0265298, IMG submission 193486) | Bovine rumen microbial communities from tropical cattle in Woodstock, Queensland, Australia - Gonzalo_01 | ecosystem: Host-associated > Mammals > Digestive system > Stomach > Rumen ...
GGCGGCTGGTAATGAGGCCTGCCTTAACCTCGTTCACGTTGGCAACACTCTTGGCGCGGAGGCCGAAGCGCATGGTTCCCAGTCCTGGCAGTGCCACGCTGTGGCCCTCTGTTGCCCATGCCTTGATTACCTCGCCGGCTGCATCCCAGCAAGCCTGCATGATGCCTCGGCTCACGCCACTGCGCAGAGCAGCCTCCTTGATCACCTTGTCCTGAGCCAGCTGAGCATACATCTCAGGCTGCATCACATAGCGGTGTGTACCCTCGTACTTGCCAATCTTCTGTAGTTTCTCAATAGCTTTAACTTTCAACATAGCAAAAAATGTTTTTAAATGGTTTGTAAAATAAATTTCCTTTGTCGCAGAAAGTTGTCCGGTTGGTCTCTCGTGAGGGGAAATTTCTTAGTGCACGTGGGAATTTTTACGGCCTCGTGTGGGAGCATTTCTATCTCTTTCTTTTGACACTGCAAAGGTACGGCAATAGTATTGCGGTTCACGAATAAATGACAAGAAAATTTATCTCTATACTCTACACTCTCAACTCTACACTTACAAGGCGGACGTGGTCACGATTGTCATTGTCATGACTGTCATTAACGAAAACAGAGTGCAACAATCCTCATAAGTAATATAAATATTATTTATACACTTATGGGCATGAAATCCTCCTTCCCTTCCAAAATCCTTAATGACAGTCATGACAATGACAATCATGACATGCATGTTTGGTTTTCAAGTGCTAGTTCTCTGGTCCGTAAGATGTCTGATGTTAGCGAAGAAAATTTCGGATGTGCTTGATAATCAGGCACATCTTTTTTTATGCTTTTAGGAGCTGAAAGTTTGTTGAAAAATAATGGGCTCTGGATGCTGCAGGAGTCGGATTTTTAGTGTAATTTTGAGATTTCATCTCGAAAATACTTCCGTTCGGGAATAAAAATAAACTAATTTATTTTGTATTCCGCTCACTTAATCGTATCTTTGTGCTTGTTTTCGCGTTACCTAAAACATAAGAGAACGCAGGCACATTCGTATTAACAAAATGACTTAACCCAACCATATTCAGAATATATGGCAAAGAAGAGCAGGAATAAGGAAGAAGAACCTAACGAGGTGGTTGCAAATTGCGATAACCCTAACGAGGTGGTTGCAAATTGCAACAACCTCCAAGAAACCACACTCAGTCAATATGATATAGAGAAGCTGATAGTAACAGTTCGAGGCGAACAAGTGCTTATAGACCAAGATATTGCAAGGATTTACGGTGTAACGACAAAACGCCTTAATCAGCAGGCAAAGCGTAATATTGCAAGGTTCCCAGAGTCTTTTCGTTTTGAATTAACCAAGGAAGAAGTTGGCGAGGTGGTTGCAAATTGTGACCACCTCCAGTCCTTGAAGTTCCGCCCCACCTTACCTTATGCTTTTACAGAGCAGGGTATAGGCCAACTCTCAACCGTTGTGCATAGCAAAATAGCAATTGAAAGAAGCATCATGATTATGAATGCTTTCGTGGCTATGAGACGGTTTATGGTCCAGAACGCTGGTATTCTGATACGAATTGCCCATCTGGAGAAACACCAGATAGAAACAGATCATAAGATGGACGTGCTTCTTGACAGGATGGATAAGCTATCGCCCAAACTTTTGCCGGAGCAGATTTTTGCCACGGGTTGCATATGGGACGCATGGACTTACATATCGGACTTGGTAAGGAGTGCCACGCAGCGGATTATTCTGATTGACAACTATGTGGATGACCGTGTGCTGTCTCTACTTGACAAGCGTGCCGCTGGGGTGATTGCAACAATTTACAGCCGTTATTACGAGCAGTTCCAAACAGATCTGAAGAAACATAACGAGCAGTATCCGGCAATTGGGTTCGTTCAACTCCCACACAAGAATCATGATCGTTTTCTTATTGTAGATGATAAGGTATATCTCTTGGGGGCAAGCGTGAAGGATATGGGAGCAGGTTTGTGTGCTGTTACTAAACTACAGACATCACCTGAGACTATACTGGGATTGTTGAAATAACTGAACTCAAACAATAGAATTTTCAGATGTGCTTGATAATCAGGCACATCTTTTTTTGTGCTTTTAGGAGCTGAAAATTTGTTGAAAAATAATGGGCTCTGGATGCTGTCTGAGTCAGAAATTCGACGTACATTTGCAGAGAAAATTGAGCACACCCCGAAAGACACTTGAAGGGAAGCACTACCATTCAACTTAACACATAACTTTAACTAAAACACATTGGGATATGAACATATCGCTAGAAGACTTCAACGCCCTGTCTGCCGAGAGAAGCAGCAGGGACGTCAGGATAGCTCAGTTGGAAATGGAGAAGGCGGCTGAGCGTATGCAACATCAGCGCGAACTGGAGAGCTTCAAGGCCGAAAGGGATGCCTTGTGGAAGGAGAATCAGGAACTTAGGAAGAAGATAGAGTGGATGCAGGCGGACTACGAGAACCTGCGTTTCGAGAACCACTGGATGAAGCAGTACATACTGATCTCCATGGACCGCGTGCGCTATTTCTTCTCGCACATCCGCAACATAGAGGTATTGTCTGCCATCAGGTCGTTCGTTCTGGAGGTGCTGCCCGACGACACCCCCGACGAGGCATATACCTATGTATCTAAAGCCATGAACCTGCCTAAGGACGACGGCCTGCCCACGAATATCACCAACAACCATTACATTAACTTCTCGGGCAATGATGCCACTTATAACGAAAACGCAGGGAAATAATGGGACGCAGGATAACCATGACGGGGCGGAATGCCCGCTACATAGAGCATAGGGGTGCGGATGCCGCGCCCGATGATGACCGCGAGATAAGGATGGAGGGCGAGGATGCCCGCTACGAGGAGCATGCCTACGGCCCGTCGGAGAGCTTTGCGCAGCAGCAGAGGGAGTACGGTCTGGCGGAGCTGACGGGCGGAGTGGAGAAGGTGCGCCGCTTCTTCTGGAGCGAGAGCGCCATGGCCTTCATCTTCTGCGTGTGCCGCGACTGCTTCAACTATGCCAATAACATGAGTCAGTTCGAACGCGAGTTCAACTGCCGCGAGGGATTGGTGTCGAATACATTCAGGAACAATCCCTACATGTATATGCCCATCAACAAGTGGGGAGAGAACGGGGCAAAGGAGCGTGTCCTGCGCCTTGTAGATGCCTATAAGACGGCCATAAAGGAACAGAGCCTGGAATAGACCGACAGAATTACCGACAGAACCGACAGGAAAACCGACAGAGGTGCATGACGTTGTTTCATGCACCTTTTTTTTGTCCCGATCTTTGCATCGTCGAAAGGACAAAGAATCATTTACTAAACAAAAATATTATGGTAACAAAACTACTGAAAGTTGTGGCACAGACAGCACCTGTCTATGTGCCAAGTAAGAAACAAGAAGGCGGCCAACTGGCCAAGTCGATGATCAGGCTCAAAGAGCTTGGTGGTGAATACGAGGATGAATACATCTGTGCAATGTTCGGCAACCTTGCTCTCTGTAAGTTTGACACGGGAAAAACCGTCATTGCTTCATTACGTTTTCAGACGCATGAATCGAATGGCTCGTATTTTCAAGACGTTGTGGCAACTGATATTCAAAACATCTAATTATTAACCCTGAGTTGAAGCAGAAGAGGATGTTCTCGAGTAAATGGCCAAGGAATCTGACACTTCTTCTCGCAAAAACTCAAAATAATGAAGAAACTTATTTTTATCATGAATGTCCTGGACATTATGGCAGGACTTAAGAAGGGAAAAAGAATCGAAGGTGCTCTCTATCTGGACAAGGCCACCGGTGTACCAACATTTAAGGCATACAAGCGCACGTCGAAGCCCAGACCAAAGGACAAAGTGTTGCGCTATCTAGAGCACGGATGGGTGAAGGAGAGTTCGGAACGTATAAAGGTGTACGAGAGCATGCCTAAACGTCTGGGGACCGCCCGCATGATTATGACCTTGGAGCGTGAAACGAAGGAGGCTAAAAACGTGATTGTTGAACAGGAAATACTTGATTTGTAAATGAAGAATGAAGAATGAAGAGTGAAGAATTTGCTACCGCAGTAATTTTTATCTCATTTTTAATTTTTCTCTTTTAATTTTTAATTGCGAATAAAATGAGCGTACATATGATTTATTATAAGAATGGGGCGAAGATGATGCGCCCCGTCCTTACCAGGGAAGAATACTTGGCATTGCGTGGCAGCAATAAGCAACAGGCGATATTAAAGGCTGTTCGCGAGGGGGATGTGAAGCAGAAGAACCGCCTTACTCAGATGAACTACAGTTGCCTGCCTAACGAGGACGGAACGCTGAAAAGTTCCACCCGCATGAGCACTACCGTGGGCATGGATATTGACCACATCGAAGCCGAGCAGATGCAGCCACTACGTGAAAGCATCTTACAGAAGGCTGATGAACTGGGGCTATTGATGCTGGAAACGAGTGCCCGAAAGGCAGGTTACCACCTAGTGTTCAAGCGCCGCCCGGAACTGACTCAGGAGGAAAACCTGAAATGGGCCAGCGAGCTGCTGCAGGTGGCTTATGATGAAGGCGCAAAGGACATAACAAGGGTGTTCTTCACCACTACGGCAGACGAGGAAAACCTGCTGTTTCTCAAAGACGAAATCTTTACGAATGAAGAGTTAAAAGTGAAGAGTGAAAAATCTAAGTTACCACCTGACAACTCTCAAGTCGCCACTGACTCTAAACTCTCAACCCTAAACTCTCAACTATATCCCAAGGAATACCACGGAGTGCCTTATGCTAAGATTGTGGAGGCGTGGCTGGGTAATAAGAAGGTGAAGGAGGGTGACAGGCACCGTACATCGCTATATCTGGCTGACCATCTGCGCTACATTACCGAAAATGATGCAGGACTCATTGAAAACATACTGTGTGAGACACCCTTCGTACAGGAAATCATCAAGGAACGTGACGAGAATGTGGCTCAGACGGTGAAGAGCGCGCAGGGGTACGACTTCTACAAGAACATTCCAAAGAAGATGCGCGAGGCGCTGAAGGCAGCTGGTGTGACGGATGATGACGGCGATGTCATCGAGGAACCCGCAGAAGAGGCCGAAGACGATAATTCTTCATTCTTCACTCTTCATTCTTCATTTAAGAAACTGCCTCAGGGCATCCGCGACTCCATCGATGCCGTAGGTCCTCAGCTGGCAATGCCCGTCATAACGGCTGTCTGCCCCTGCATTGGAACCCTGGCTACGGGTGTATCGCTGGATGTTCACGGTCAGAAGAGGGGTCTGAACCTTATCTCTTATATCGCAGGTGACTTTGCCAGCGGCAAGGGTAGTATCGACCCCGTGGTGAATGCCTGGATGGGCGAGGTGCAGGCGCTGGACAAGATGTACCAGATGCAGGAGGACGAGTGGCGTGCCAAGAAGCAGGCGGCAAAGAACAAGAAGGAGCAGCCCGAAGAACCTAAGTTGCCAGTACGCTGCCTGACGCTGAACAATACGGTTGCCAAGCTGGCCGAGCGACTGGCCAACACCGAGGGCAAGCATGCCTTCTCCTTCACGCCCGAGGCGGATACGGTAGCGCAGAAGTGGAAATCGACCATGAGCGACTTCTCGGTGATGCTGCGCCAGAGCTACGACGGTTCGAGGTACGACCGTGAGGCCAAGAGTGCCGATGCCGTGAACGTGCATATCGATAAGTTGTTGTGGAACGTGTGCATGTGCGGAACGCCCGATGCTCTGTACCGTGTCGTGACGAACTATACAGATGGATTCCAGAGCCGTATCGCCATTGCCCGCACACCTGATAATACGTTTGCACCGCTGGAGGACAAACCCAATGTGCTGACCCCACGTCAGACGGAACGTATCCAGCAGATTGCCCATCTGTTGCCCTTGATGCAGGGCGAGGTGGTGCTGCCCAAGCTGGAAGCAAGAGGACGCGAATGGTTGGAGAAGATTCGTCTGGAAACGATGAAGAACGACGACCGCGTGATGGCTCGCGAACGTATCCGTACGTGTGTGACAACTCAGCGCATGGTTTGCTGCCTGATGCTCTGCAGGGTGGCCGAACAGCTGATTCAGAAACACGGCTACAATGGTGCCGAGCAGCAGCTGAAAACTCATCCCAACCTATGGAAGGAAATGCTGCTGAAGGCACAGACACCGCAACTGTTGGACATCTACGATGTATTGGCCGATTACCTGATAGAGACGGCTCTGTACTTCTTCCGCGACCGCATTGAGAACGCCTTTATGAGCCGCGATTACGCAGGAAGTCGTGACCGCCACCGCATGGGCAAGAACGACTCTATCTTTGAGCGACTGGACGTGGAGTTTGCTTTTGAGCATGCTATGCAGCACTCAATAGCGGTAAAGGGTGCCAGTGTCTCACGTAACACCGTGCATCAGATGCTGAAGAACTGGAAGAAGCAGGGCCTCGTCGTGCAGACGGAAGCAGGAAGGTACAGGAAAGTTGAGAGTTTAGAGTGTAGAGTTTAGGGTGGTCACGATTGTCATTGTCACGACTGTCATTAAGAAAATTGAAAATTATGATTGAGATTCAAAATACCCAAGAATGCTTCGTGCAGCTCTGGCTACGGCTGGAGCGCACAAGGCGGCTGCTGGGAGCGCAGCACAAGCGCTTCTGCATCCGAAGTGTATTGAAGTCGTGGTTCGGGTTGCGTGCCACAGATGACTTCATCTGGGAAGTCTGCCATCTGTGCGAGCAGGAGGGGTGGAGCGAACTACCTCTGCCCAGCCTTTATCCTCGCAAACACAGAGAATTCCTGCGTGCCATCGTAGCTGTCACGACGGGCATCAGCTTCTATCGTGTAAATTTGAAAGCCCTCGATGCAGCGTACAGTATAGCGTTTCCCGGCTCAACGCCGATAAACGTTAATAAAAAATCAAATTTCAAAATTCAAAATTTACCTGCGGTCGAGCCTGCTCACGCTCGGCAATGCTTAAACAAGTTTATCATTGCTCTCGCTCAATCGCAGCCTTCAAAATTAAAATTTCAAAAGTATGGAACCAAGAGGAATAAGAAATAACAATCCGTTAAACATCAGATTATCAAATGATAAATGGCAAGGCCAAGTACTCCCCCAAAGGGGGAGCGGAGAGGGGGTCTTTTGTGTGTTCTACAATATGGAATATGGTTGGCGAGCTGCGTTCCGCATCCTGTGCAACACTTATTATAATAAGTATAAGCTCAGGACCATCAGGGACATTGTATCGCGCTGGGCACCAAATAACGAGAACAATACGGCGGCATATATTAGGCATGTGTCAGATTACACAGGCATTGGGCCCGACAAGGTGCTGGCATCGCCCAAGGAGTCCCCTACGGACTGGCTACTGATTGGCTACGCTATGGCGGTAGTGGAGAACGGCAAAGCGCTGCCTGCCGTACCGATGCTGAAAGGTTTTGCTATGGCAACAAACTAAACTAACATAAGATAAGCCCCGAGAGTCTGCACGACTGCCGGGGCTTATCATAAGAGGATACTATAATATATTACTTGTTGTAGTTGTAATGAACGTTGGGGTTACCCTGAATAACAGAGAGGGGGAAGGGGAACACCCAGAGGTCTGAGGTGGGAGACAATGTAACGGTACCCAGCGAACCGAAATCGTGAGTAAGGGTGGTCTGCCACTTGGGCTGTACGTTCCAACGCTTGCGCTGGATGAAGTTCCAGACGGTCCAGATATTCTCGCCCAGAGAGGTCTGCTTGATGCGCTCGATGGCAGCAGCCTCATCCGCAACAGTGCCCTTGAGGGGTGCATAGGCGTCAGCAGGCAGACGGAACTTACGCAGGTGATCCAACTGATCCATACCCTTGTCTATATCACCGCCACGTACGTAGCACTCAGCCAAGAGGATGTACATCTGGGGAGTAGCCAGACCGGCAACGTTGTGATACTCCATCATGCTGGGCATATTACCAGGCGAATCCCAGCCTCTCAGGCCAATCATTTGGGTGCTCTGGTCAGTCGTACCACCAGCCAGCATCTCGTAGAAACCCTTGTACTGCTCCTTGATACGGGGATTCAGGAAGTAGTGACCGTACTGGGGCTCTATCTGATTCTCGAAGTCAGGCTCCGACCACAGGCTGAGCAGGTAGTTGGGGACAACGAAGTAGTTCTCTACAGACTCCAGATAGTTGGAGGTGAAGCAGTCGTACTTGTCGTCGGGCATCATGTGGATGTACTCCAGCCAACGGGGCTCCTGACGCACATTGGCATAGTAGTCGTCCAGTCCGCCTTCCAGAGCGAGGGCTGCTTCGGCTGCCTCGGCTGCTTCGGGATACTGCTGCATACACATCAGGATGTTGGCCTTGAGGGCATAGGCGGCAGGCAGGTTGAAGCGGGTCTTGGTAGGCTGAACCTTGGGCAGTGCACCTGAGTTGATGGCGTCGTCAACGTCACGTAGACACTGTTCGTAAACCTGAGCAACAGTGCTGGGAGCATAAATCTCGTCGATGGACTTATCTTCGGTCATGTAGATGACACCACCGTCCTCCTTTGCTGTGGCAGGGTTATAAGCCTTGGCGAACTTATTGACCAACAAGAAGTGAGCAAAGGAACGCAGGGCCTTGGCTTCTGCCACCAGAGCAGCCTTCTTCTGTGCTGTACCACTGGCCATGCCGGCATTGTTGATGACGGGGTTACAGATACGGCCCACCCACTTGTAGCAGCTGGAGTAGTAACCGTCGCTGGAAGTCAGCTGCTGGATACGCTGGATGTCGGCAGGAGTATCGGAATAGGACCAGAGCAGGGTGCTGCGTTCCTTGTTGGGCATAGCCAGCTCGGCAGGTATCTGATTGTCACCGCTGATTACGCTACCGCCGATATTGTAAACATCAGAGAGACTGATGTCGATGTCGTTATTGAAAAGCAACTCCAGTTCGTCTGTTGTGGAGAGCAGGTTCTTTCCCTTGGGCTTGATGTCCGTGAAGTCGGAGCAGGAAGTAGCTGCAAGGGCAGCTGCCATCAGTATGGCTGTATATAATCTATTCTTTTTCATAATTACATCAATAATTTACAAACAGGCTGAATGTGTAGTTAGAACGGGTACGGACGCTCAGAGTCTCGGGATCTATACCCTTGCCGTTAGCTGTCCAGAGAGCCTTGGGATTATCTATCTGGAAGTTGAGAGCCAGACGGCTAAGCTTCAGGCGGTTAACAATGGTACGGGGGAACTCGTATCCGAAGACAATGTTACGGATTTTGAGGAACGAAGCATCATAAACAGAGTTATTACCGTTATATGACTCGTTGCCGATAGAGCTGGAACCGTACTGACCGAAACCAGGTGTTGTGGTGGGGTTCTCAGGTGTCCATGAGTTGAGCAGGTAGAGGGGCTGCGTTCCTCCCATAGAAGTAGAGGTGACCTCGCGCTCCTGCAGGCAACGCATAACATGACCGCCGTAGTAGGCCAGCATGATAGAGAATGAGAAACCGTTCCACTCCAGACGGTTGTCCAGACCGAGGATAACCTTGGGGTCTGTCTGTCCGCTGTACTCCATAACGTCTGTGCTGGCACCCTGAACAGAGTGAGTGACGGTGCCGCCGTCGCCGTACCAGAGGGTCTCACCGGGACCACTGATAGAACCGTCATCAATACCGGCAAAGCGGTAAGACCAGAGGGCAGAGGCAGGATAACCTTCTACGAAGGGATTGCTGAGCATCTGGTAAGCATAGGTAGAGGGGTTATAGACGTTGGTAACCTTGTTGCTGTTGTGAGCCAGTGTCAGGCTGGTTGACCATCCAATCTGCTTGCGTGTGGTAGGACGGAACCAGTCGGCCGTTACCTGCAACTCTATACCGTTGTTACGCAGGTTGGCACTGTTGACGAACATTGAGCTGTAACCTGTGGTGGGGTCGAGACTCTTGTTGGCAAATACATCCTGAGCAGCCTTGTGATAGTAGTCGATGCTACCACGGACACGGTTATTGAAGAGCGAGAAGTCGATACCCACGTTGTTGGTACGTGTCTGCTCCCAACGCAGGTTGGGGTTGGCTGGTGACTGTATGGTTGCCAAAGGCAGCTTGGTGTATGAGTTGGTAGAACCTGTGGTAGCTGTCAGATAAGAGGTAGCACCCTGGTAGATGTTACCGGTAGCGCCGTAACTGTAACGCAGCTTCAGGAAGTTCACCCACTTAACCTCCTTCATAAAGTCTTCCTGCTCGATATTCCAGGCACCGCCCACAGACCAGAGGGGCTTGCCACGGTACTTGGAGTTAAGACCATAGACATCTGCATAGTCCTTACGGAAAGAAGCGAAGACGTTATAGCGGTCATTGTAGGTATAGGTAGCATTGAAATAACCTGAGCCGTAGCGGTGCTCAACCTCCAGGATATTGTCCATACCATTCTTGATATAAGGATTGTAGGCGTAGCTACGTGCATTGTAGCCACCGCTACCCGACTTGTAGTAAGGGCTGTACTGCTGGTCGTAGAGGTCGAAGAAGTTGATGTCGGCGGCACGACCCGTCTGCAGCTGGTCATCGTAAGCCAACAGGAGGGAATTGGTACCCTTGCTGAGTGTGCCACGGAACTCCAGACCGGCAATAGCGCTAACCTCGTGCTTACCAAACTTCTTGCCATAGTTGAGCTGACCACGGGTAGTCCAGTAGTCGCCCTGGGTGTTGCGTGTCTGACGGAAGCCGCCAGTAGCAGGAATCAGGGGGTTGGTAAGACGGTTAGGATCATAATAGGCATTGTGCAGGACACGTGCAGGGTGGCTGTCCTCAGTAGCCAGCCATACACGTCGCTGCTGGTCGCTTTCATAGACTCCCATCACACTGGCAGTCAGACCGGGCAGGATGCGGAACAACAGCTCACCGTTCAAACGCAGGTGAGTGCGACGTGAGTTAACCGTATTGTTATAGAACTCGTCTATGGGGTTGCTGGAAAGGTCAACAGTACCTTCGCCACCGCCACCCCAGAGCTCGTTACCCTCGCAGATACCATACATATTGCGGATGGAGCCGTCGGCATTGTACATGGTCTCGTAGGCTGCATGACTCCAGACATCGTTGGCCAGAGAGGTAGCGTCATCACCGCGTCCGCGACTCTTGTTGAAGACACCGTTGATGGTAACGTTGGTAGTCAGCCACTTGGTAACATCGAAAGAGCCTTTGTAGTTGGCAGTGAAGCGCTGATCCATAGTGTTGATGATACCAGCATTGTCATGTGCGAAGTTCAGGGTCAGGTTGTTCTGGCTTTTCTCTGAACGACTGCGCAGAGACAGGTTGTACTCCTGCATCACCTGCTGGCGATATACCTCGCGGGCATATTCCTTGGCAAAGTTGTTCTTGCTGAGCTGCTGCTTGATCTGGGCAAGCTCGTCCATAGTGATATCGCCCTTGTAGGCACGATAGTAGGCGTAGCTAAGGGGAGATACAGGACCGTTACCGTAGTTGTAGCCAGAGAGGGTTGAACCTACGGGGTCTGACTGGGTACCGCTGGTGTAGTACCAGTCGTAGTACTCACTCTCCTTCTTAACCTGCTGCTCGGCATTCATATAGAAGTTATCGTTATAGTCCATGTTGCGGTTCTCCTTCAGGGTGAGGTTGGCAGTAAAGGCTACGTCAATCTTACCCTTCTGGTGAGCGTTCTTGGTGGTTACAACAATGACACCGTTAGAGGCACGGGCACCGTAGATAGCGGTAGCGGCGGCATCCTTCAGGACGTTGATGCTGGCAATATCATACTGGTTGATATCCTCCAAGCGACCCTCAACAGGCAGTCCGTCAACAACAAGCAGAGGACTGGTCTCGGCATAGAGAGATGAAGTACCACGAACCTTGAGCTCGCCTCCGTAAGTAGAAAGACCTGCTACCCTACCCTCCAGGTTGGACAGAAGATTGGGGGTATAACGCTCCATGAGGTCATTGCCGCTGATGGTGACGGCAGAACCCGTCATCTTAGGCTTGGCAATATCCTGATAACCAGTTACTACCACCTCGTTGAGCTGGCCGGCATCAGACTTCATGGTTACTTCTACTGCCTGGTTGGCAACCACATTCTTGAGCTTGACAATGGAGGGTTCCATACCTATGAAGCGGAACTCCAGCTCATTGCTACCTGCAGGTACACTGATTTCGTAAGCACCCTTAGCGTCGGTTATGCCAACTGCTTGTCCGTTACGCTTGATGGTGACTCCAGGAAGGGCCTCGCCCTCGTCGTCAATCACATGTCCCTTGATAGTGTAGGACTGCTGAGTCTGTGCCGATGCTGCATTCTGTGCTACAACCTGAACGGGAGCAACACCCAATGTCAGAATCAAGCCCAAAGCCAGACTAATGGATTTGAGATTGTGAATCTTTTTCATTGTTGTTAAAAATAAAGTGTTTAATCTGTAGTGTTTAACTAATACCATTTTGTAACAAGCCGCATATTTTTCGACCGCAAAAGTACGGAGAATAACAGAATTTAACAAATATTTGTCATAAAATACCAAACTTTTTATACATTTTTATACCATAAATGCGGTATTTTCGTATCACAAGACAACTGTTTTCTCCATATTATAGAACATTACGTCCCAAGGGGGAAAAAGAAAAGCCTACCCTAATGGGCAGGCTATACCTTATCTATTTAATACAACTTTCTTTCCGTTAATGATGCAAATTCCTTTCTTTTGTCCGTTGAGCATTGCACATTGGCCATTGAGCATTGAGCATTGAACATTGAGCATTGAGCATTGAGCATTGTTCTGAACAATGGGAAGGATGGGAGTAGTAGCACCCTCAAACTTTACCTCCACCAGAACGGGGCGATGGTCCGAGGCTGCCGGCTCGTTGATAACCTGACGCTTACGAATAGAACTGACAGCACGACCATAACAAGCTATGTAGTCTATGATTTTAGTGGGTGTTTTGGCAGGGAAGGTGTAACTGCTACTGTTTGCTACAAGACTGTTCAGGAAGGTGAAGCTCTTCTTCATCTTAGTGATAAGCTTAGATGTGGGCGTATCATTCCAGTCGCCACAGATAAAGAAGGGCTTGCCCCAACGTGCCACTTCCTCAAGAATAATATCCAAAGTGGTCAGACGGTGCTCCTCCTCCAAATCCATATGCGTACACGCAAAGACGTATTCCTGAAATTCGCAAACCAGAAGAACCCTCTTCTCCTTACCCGGCAAAGGGATGATACGGTGCGACAAGGGTTTCTCCTTGCTGAGGATGGCAACACCGTACTTGCCACCTGTCAGAGGAATGGCAGGGCCAAAGGTGCTGTACATATTCAGCTTCTGAGCCAGATAGCCGGCCTCATGAATCCTGTTAGAACGCTTGACACAACTGTCAACCTCCTGCAACCCCACTATATCTGGTGCGGCATTCGCAATAACCGCTGCCTGACGGTCAAGATCTACCACATCATCCATACCAGCACCATGTTGGATGTTGTACGTCAGGATGCGCATCGCCAACGGACCATCCTGCGCATTAGCAGCCAAACAGAAGAGCAGACCGCAGAAAAGCAGCCATTTACCTTGTATTTTCATAAATTAGAGACCCACCCCCGTCCCCTCCCGCAATGGAGGGGAGATTGGGTGAGTGGTTGTTAGAGGTCATTATCGGAGTACTCCGATTATCACTTTTATCTTTTCTCTTTTAGTTTTTAACTGTTGCCATCTTCTGCAGATAGTACGCACGCAGATCGTCCCACTTATAGTAAGGACCTGTAACAGGAGTGCCAGGGAGAGTAACCTCGCGCTCGTTGAGCAGAGCCTTTACCAGAACATCTCCGTCCTTGCCCTTCTTGGGACGATAGAAGATAAGCTGTACGTTGCTAGCCATGGGGAAAATGCGATAGTTGGCCCACTGGTAATCCAGACGGTCGAGGTCGGACACCACAACGCCTGCATCACCCAACTCCATCAGGGTAGCCATGGGCAGAACATAGACCTCATGACCAAAGCGCAGGGTAGCACCTACAAAGCTCTTGTTGTTAACAATAGTATCAGCAGTCTCTATGAAGTTCTTCAGCAGACCGCTGACACGCAGGGGAGCCCTCTTGTCGCTAAGCGGAGTGGCACCATAACCTGTATACCATTCTATATTATGCGCGCGCCAGATATCATAGCACTCATCCTCTGTAAAGTAACGGTACATGTCTATGCCGTTATCGTGGCTCTGCATATTGCTGCAGACATTGAAGACGTGGCGCATAAAGGGAATCTGCTGTACGCTGTCGCGAACATATACCTCGTCATTGAAGACTGTACGGATAAAACGCTCGGGATGGATAAACTTCTGACGATACTCCTCGACCACATCGCCACGCTTCTTGATGGCCTTCTTGATATCGGCAGGGGCAGCAGGAGCCAGATAGTACTGGAAGCAGTCGCCCACATCGTTGTGAATCCTAAGCTTGGGATTGAAGGCAGTAAGCTCCTCACACTCGGCCATCATAGACATGATGCAGCGCTTGACAACGGTACTGCGAGCATCCACCTGGCTGTTCTTGGAACCAAAGATAGCAGGGAAGCGCTCTGTCATACGCTTGCCTATGCGATGATGCTGACGCTCGCCAACAGTGGTGAGGTCGCCAGCACGCTTATCGCAGCAAACATAGAACTTCTCTACATCAGAAAGCAACTGCAGACCGGTAGCAGTCAGCTTACCCAGGTCGCGAGCCTTACGCAGAGGCACAAGCACATCATCAGTATACTCGCCGTCGCCACACAGCCAACGACTGCCATGGCGACCGTAATGCGACATATAGAAGGGCTCATAGCCCTTGGGCGTGGGGGTAAGCACATCTGCCTCTGTAGGGTCAACGTATGCCAGAAGGTTGCTGGCAGAAAGACGGATGTTGTCGTGAATCTCCTGACGTGCTTTGCTCCAGTCCTGCTGGGCAAAGAGCATACTGGCAGTCGAAGCGGCTGCCAGCATGAGTATAAAGAGTCTTTTTTTCATTTAAATTGTATGTTTTTCGAAATTTCGATATCACGATATAACGTAATACCGTGATTGTTTGTTAACCAAGGAAACTCAGCAGGATACCTGCTGCTACGGCAGAGCCGATAACGCCAGCCACATTGGGGCCCATGGCGTGCATAAGGAGGAAGTTGCGCTTGTCGGCCTCCTGACCAACGGTCTGACTGACGCGGGCTGCCATAGGAACAGCACTTACGCCGGCAGAACCGATGAGGGGGTTAATCTTCTCTTTCAGGAACAGATTCATGATCTTAGCCATGAGCACGCCGCCGGCAGAACCGATGCCGAAGGCTACGATACCTACGCAGAGGATACCCAGTGTCTGCCAGTTCATGAACGAGGAGGCAGTAGCTGTAGCTCCGACGGTAAGACCCAGACAGATGACTACGATATTGTTCAGCTCGTTCTGTGCAGCCTTGCTCAGACGGTCAACCACGCCGCTCTCCTTCATCAGGTTACCCAGCATCAGACAGCCGATAAGCGTACCTGCAGAGGGAACAATCAGCGACACGATAATGGCCACGATGATGGGGAAGAGAATCTTCTCCTTCTTGCTGACCTCGCGCAACTGAGACATACGTATCTTACGTTCCTTCTCGGTGGTAAGCAGCTTCATGATAGGAGGCTGGATAACAGGTACCAGTGCCATGTAGCTATAGGCAGCTACAGCGATGGGCCCTAGCAGCTCGGGAGCCAGCTTACTGGTCAGGAAGATGGCGGTAGGACCGTCGGCACCTCCGATGATACCGATAGAAGCAGCCTGTGCAGCAGTGAAGCCGAAGATAGGCAGATCCATCTGTGTTACCAGAAAGGTGGCAAATATACCTATCTGTGCAGCAGCACCCAGCAGCAGGCTCTTGGGATTGGCAATCAGGGGACCGAAGTCTGTCATGGCACCTACACCCAGGAAGATAAGGCAGGGATAGATTCCCGACTTAACGCCTATGTAGAGGATATCCAGCAAACCGCCATGAGCCATGACATAGCCATAGCTGTGGTAGTTGGGACTGGCAGGATTCAGGAATTCGTTGTTCCACATCTCTGAATCAAACATACCGGCACCCGGCAGGTTAGTGAGAATCATACCAAAGGCTATAGGGAGCAGCAGCAGAGGCTCATACTCCTTCTTGATAGCAAGATAAAGCAGGAAGCAGCCGATTAAGAGCATTACGGCACACTTCCAGCCCTCGCCTACGAAGAATGAGACAAAACCCATCTCCTCAACGAACTTGCTTATACCTTCCTCAGCACTGAAGCCGGCTGCCATAGCTGGCATGCAGGCCAGTAACATCAGGCCCAGGACACAAAGAATCTTAATCTGTTTCATGGCAATACTTAGTTATGTGTTTACTATCTGCATATTTTGTATCGCCTTAAGCCAGCTCAACAAGAGCCTGACCACCGTCAACCTGATCGCCGACGTTCACAAGAACGGCCTTGACAGTTCCGGCAGCCTCGGCTGTGATGCTGTTCTCCATCTTCATAGCCTCGAGCATTACAACGGTGTCACCGGCAGCAACCTGATCGCCGGCCTTAACCAGCACCTGGGTAATCTTACCGTTCAGAGGAGCTGTTACCACATTGCTACCGGCAGGAGCTGCTGCGGGCTTGGCAGCAGCAGGAGCGGCTGCAGGAGCAGCAGCGGGGGCTGCGGGCTTAACAACAGGCTTTGCGGCGGGCTTGCGCTCGGGCAGGGTTACGGTGTAGATCTTGCCATCGACAGTTACCTCGAGGGTATCTTCGTGCTCTACAACATGAGCGGAATGTTCCTTACCGCTTATATTAAACTTGAACTCTTTCATCTTTTCTGTGTTTTTATAATCTGGGGTTTAATACTGCGTGCCAGTTAGAGGGCTGGGTATTCTTAATGGTAAGAACTCCGCTCTCCTCGTCGTGGGCACTGTTAAGATAAAGGTATAAAGCTGTGGCAACAACCACGAGGTCGTCACCCTCAGCGGCATCAGCATGCTTGCCAGGAGCCAAAGCGGGTGTCTTGGCCTCGGCCTGATGCTTATTGGCACGCTTGGCTATGTAGCCAAAGCATACCAATACCATCACTATCAGAACCAGTATGGCAAACACCACGCATGGGCTGATACCAGCAATAGACCATGCTTCTGGAGTTATTGTTAATACTGTCATAACTTTAATCTTTTTACTTGATTACAAAGGTATGTTACCATGCTTCTTGGCAGGGTTGGTCAACCTCTTGTTCTTCAACTGCTCCAAAGCGCGGATGATGCGGAATCGGGTATTGCGAGGCTCGATAACATCATCGATGTAACCGTACTTGGCTGCCTGGTAGGGGTTAGAGAACAGATCCTCGTATTCGGCAATCTTGTCGGCCATGAACTGCTTAGCCTCTTCTTCCTTACCCTCTGCCTTGAGCTCCTTAGCCTCCTTGGCATAGAGAACGCTGGCTGCACCGCTGGCACCCATAACGGCAATCTCAGCACTGGGCCATGCATAGTTGGCATCGCCACGCAACTGCTTACAGCTCATTACGATGTGGCTGCCACCGTAACTCTTACGCAGGGTAACGGTAATCTTGGGCACAGTAGCCTCTCCGTAAGCATAGAGCAACTTGGCTCCGTGAAGGATAACGGCATTGTACTCCTGACCTGTACCGGGAAGGAATCCGGGAACGTCAACAAGGGTTACGATGGGAATGTTGAACGCATCGCAGAAACGAACGAAGCGTGCACCCTTACGGCTGGCATTGCAGTCGAGCACACCTGCCAACTGGTTGGGCTGGTTGGCAACGATACCAACGCTCTGACCGTTGAAGCGGGCGAAACCGATGATGATGTTCTTGGCAAACTTGGGCTGAATCTCGAGGAACTCGCCATTGTCAACAATACCGGCAATCACCTCGTACATGTTGTAGGGATGGTTGGGGTTGTCAGGCAGAATCTCGTTCAGGAAGTCTTCCTTACGGTCGATGGGGTCTGTACACTCTACAACAGGAGTCTTCTCCATGTTGTTCTGAGGAATGTAGCTGAGCAGCTTCTTGATAAGAGCAATACCCTCTTCCTCGGTGCTGGCTGTGAAGTGTGTTACGCCGCTCTTGGTAGAGTGAACGCTGGCACCGCCCAGCTGCTCCTGAGTAACAACCTCGCCCAATACTGCCTTAACAGGACCGGGGCCGGTAAGGAACATATAGCTGGTATTCTCGATCATGACGGTGAAGTCTGTTAGTGCAGGGCTGTAAACAGCGCCACCGGCGCAGGGACCCATGATAGCACTGATCTGAGGAATAACACCGCTGGCCATGATGTTACGCTGGAAAATCTCGGCATAACCGGCAAGGGCATTGATACCTTCCTGCAGACGGGCGCCGCCTGAATCGTTCAGACCGATAACGGGAGCACCCACCTTCATGGCGATATCCATAATCTTACATATCTTGCTTGCCAGCATCTCAGACAGAGAACCGGCACTGATGGTGAAGTCCTGGGCAAAAACATAAACCAGACGACCGTCGATAGTACCGCAACCGGTTACTACGCCATCGCCCAGATAGTGCTTCTTCTCCATACCGAAGTTTGTACAACGGTGCTGCACAAACATATCCATCTCTTCAAAACTACCTTCGTCCAGCAACATAGCAATACGCTCGCGGGCTGTATATTTACCCTTCTCGTGCTGTTTCTCAATAGCCTTCTCGCCACCGCCGATACGGGCTTTGGCACGGAGTTCAACCAACTCCTTAATCTTTTCTACTTGAGTACTCATTTCTTTATAAAATAAGGTTATAATTTCTAATTTCGCGTACAAAAGTACAAAAAAAAGTGATACGATGTCTCCGATATTGCCTTTTTTTGAAAAGAAAACATAGGGGAATGTTTTGTTTATCTCTCACTTATTCGTACCTGTGGAACTAAAGCCTCGAAAGTACTTGCGCTCGGATAAAGAAATAAAAACTTGGTTTTATTTCGTTTATCTCTCGCTTATTCGTACCTTTGACACGATGTCTCGAAAGTACTTGCGCTCGGATAAAGAAATAAAAACTTGGTTTTATTTCATTTATCTCTCGCTTATTCGTACCTTTGCAGCCGCAAAAGTTTTCAGGGATGAAGAACAAACAACAATATGTCCCAACAGAGTTGGGAGAAAAGAAGATTGGAGTGCTGCTCTGGCAATACGCCACACCTGCCATCATAGCCATGGTGGCCAGCAGCCTTTACAACATAGCCGACAGCATCTTTGTGGGATGGGGAGTAGGCGACATTGCCATCAGCGGAATGGCTGTGGCCAGTCCTTTCATGAACCTGTCTGCTGCCTTCGGCGCCATGGTGGGCGTAGGAGCCAGCACCACCATCAGCGTCAGACTCGGGCAGGGGAAATACGACACGGCCCAACATATCTTGGGTAACACCATATCGCTGAACCTGCTGTTGGGAACAATTTTCGCCGCCGTATGCATCTACTTCCTGAATGATATTCTCATGCTGTTTGGCGCCAGCGATGCTACCCTACCCTATGCCTACGAGTATATGTTCATCATTCTGCTGGGAAACGTGGTAACACATCTCTACTTTGGCCTAAACGCTATTCTGCGAAGTGCAGGCCATCCTACCATAGCCATGAACTGCACCTTCCTGACCATTATCATCAACACCATTCTGGACCCGTTGTTCATCTTTGTCTTCCATTGGGGTATAGCAGGAGCAGCCTGGGCCACAATAATCAGTCAGGCCGTATCACTATGCGTTCAATTGAAACTATTCAGCAGACCTACAGAGCTACTGCATCTGCGTAGAGGCATCTACAAGCCCGACCTGAACATCATCCGCCAGTGTATTGTCATTGGACTGAGCCCCTTCCTGGTGAACTCATGTGCCTGTATCGTGGTGCTATTCATCAACAACAGACTGAGGGATTACGGAGGTGACATGGCCATCGGAGCACACGGAGTTGTGAACAGGATTGTCATGCTGTTCGTGACTATGGTGATCGGTCTGGTACAAGGCATGCAGCCCATAGCCGGATACAACTGGGGAGCGCGCAAGAACGACCGCGTCTGGCGCGTACTGCGCTATACCATCGGCGTGGCAACCTGCATCACCTGCTTTGCCACACTGGTGGGCGAACTGATTCCCGAATACATTATCAGCATCTTCGGAACAGGCGAGGAACTGACCGGCATTGCCACCTATTCCTACCGCATCATTGTGGCGATGTTCCCATTGGTCGGCGCACAGATAGTAATAGGAAACTTCTTCCAGAGCATAGGCCATGCCGGCAAGAGCATCTTCCTGAGTATGACACGCCAGATGCTGATACTGGTGCCCCTGCTTTACTTCCTTCCACCCATTTGGGGACAGGACGGCATCTGGTACAGCATGCCTATCTCTGATGCCATCAGTTTCTTCATGGCAGCCGGCATTCTGGCCTATATGGTACCCAAGATAAAGAAACATGAAACGGATTGGTCTGCTTAGCGATACCCACGCCTATTGGGACGAGCGCTATGCCAAGTACTTCGGCGAATGTGATGAGATTTGGCATGCCGGAGACATCGGCAGCATGGAGTTGGTAGAGCGTCTGCAACAGATTGCCCCCCTAAAAGCTGTTCATGGAAACATAGACGGAGGAGACGTCAGGCGCATGTTCCCTGACAAACTACGCTGGAACTGCGAAGGTGCCGATATACTGATGACCCACATAGGCGGCTACCCAGGTAAGTACGACCCTCGCATCCGACAGCAACTATACGCAAAACCTCCCAAACTCTTTATCAGCGGACACAGCCATATACTGAAGGTGCAATTCGACCCTCAGCTGAAACTCCTGCACATCAATCCAGGAGCAGCGGGACTGCAAGGTTGGCAGACGGTTCGCACCCTTGTACGCTTCTCTGTCGACAAGGGAGAATTCAAAGACCTGGAAGTTATAGAGATTTGAAAACCCTGACGCTTCCGTCCTCGTAGGTTACTTTACGAATGACAATGCTATTCTTTAATTGAGAATTGAAAATTGAAAATTGAGAATTGAGGATTCGCTGGCCTGACAGGTTGTAGTACTCAACAGAACGAATCTTAGAGGAAGAGGCAATCACAGGCTTTATCTCGTCTATAACATTCTGACTGGCAAAGAATAACGGGTACGGTTGCTGTACCGTTCCCAATTGGGTTTGCGCCTGGAAAAATGCCGTATTGGCTGAACCATAAACCTCGCCTTGTGCATCCAACAGACGGAACATAATACGGTCACTTCCCTCACCATGAATATTCATAAAGAGCAAATCTCCATCTAACACACCTACGCCTCGGCATTCGTCTTCGCAGAAAGCACCCACATAATAACAGTCGTCAAGCGAAGCCTGTTCGTCGGCCTGCACATTAGCCACCAACGTCATAACATCCGGATAGGCATGTATATCTGTATGCCATGCTCCATCCTCTGCCTGAACAGCCGGGGCATAACGGCGACCGCTTGCCTTCAACGGACTAAGGCTCTGCCAACAGAATTCCTGCTCCTGTGTGGTATAGAAGAGATATGACTGTCCAGGCTGCAACATAGTAAGGGAACCTTGCCACTGGCCGTCCTCGTAGGTAGCAAAGGCATCAAGGCCTACCACCTTATCACCTTCCTGCGGAACATAATTGGCAAGAGCTGCCGTCAACGTTGTGGCATTATAGAGCGGACAACCAATCCAGTTCCAGCCTTGCTGCAGGGTAACAGGCATATTCACATCATAGACAACACCTCGCAGAATAACATCTGAGGCTTGCTGCATCTTGATCTTATAGCCCTTGGCTGCTTCCAAAGCTTGCAGCTTTCCCTGCCAGCCAGCCTCATCACGAAGAACAAGACTGTCATTCTGACTTCGCAGACAAAGAGCATTAGCAAGGAATCGACTCTTGTCAACAGATTGGGCCATATTATGCGAAGTCCAGTTCCAGCCCTCAGCCAAAGCCAAGGTGATGGTTTTATCATTGCCAAGCCAACCAGCATTGGTAATGGAGTTATAATCCTTCATTCCTATCTTGTTGGTCTTGTCTATGGTGGGCTGATTCAGGATGGTAGCCATATTACCTCCATCAGGATATCTGCCATAAGTCTGCCACTTACCCTGTTCCAGGTATTCCATACAGTCGGCCCAAGAGCCATCCTTGGCCTGAATGCTTACGCAGGCACCATCAGCATTGTCCAACTTGAAGGGAGCATGCAACTGACTGACGGCATCCTTATTATCACACCAGACGATGCAAGTTCCATGAGCAGGCACAACACCACTCTGCAGTCGGTACTTCTGAGGCTTGTTGCGGTTATCACTCAGATAAAGACCTTCCAGATTGATATCCTGACTTGTGGTATTGTAAAGTTCCACCCAGTCGGATTTCTTACCGTATTCACTGACATATATGTTGTTGCCGGCACTTACCTCGTTGATACGCAAGGGAGAAGCTCCGCTCGCCCATCGCTTCTGTTCGTCAGTAACAGGTTCAAACATAGCCTTCAGCGCAATCTTGCTATTATTGGAGAAATTCTCGTGTAAATCAAAGGATGCTCCTGCAGTAAGCATCTGCCCACCTGTACTGGTCAGTACAAGACTACCGTCATACCACATATCCGTACTTGAGGCCGAGCAATTTTTAATCTCCACCGCTATCTGGTTGGTACCTTTAACAAGATACTCATGGGGAATAACAAAGTTACCCTGACAGGGTTCCTGTCCCTCATAATGTCCGTCTACTGTAAAGTCATCATACTTAGAACCGCTGGCAATGTAATAGCCGCCCACCTCATGACCATTTACATAAAGCATCACGCCATCATCTATCTGGTAGTTAAAGGTAAGAATATCATCATCCGAAAGTGGAGAATCCAACGTAAAAGTATTGCGGAAATAATAGGTAGGACGCTTCTTGCTGCTATTGCCTCCATAGTCAAGTTTGGTAACAGAATTATCCTGCATATAGTATCCGGCATTGGCATAGCCAAAGGGAGCCGTACCCGTTCTCCAGCCGTTCTGTCCTTCCGAAAAAGCTGCAGACTTCCAATCATATGTATCCATGGAACCTTGGTCGTAATATTTCCATTCTGTTCCATAAGGTATAAGTGTTGTTGAGGATGCTGTCAGATCCTGCAGTTGCCAGCCAACAAAAGTATAACCGGCAGGAGCCTTTGCCGTAAGCTTTATGGGAAGTGCTCCGTACGAGAAGAGATAGCCGGCAAACTTACCCGTTGGAATCTCCTGTCCGTTTATTGCCAGACGGGCCTCTGGTATGTTGGCAGAAAGAGTAGTATAAAGACTATAGCTAAGGCCGTAATAGTTTCGCAAAGTACTGATACGGGAGCCGTTATATGCCGACCGTATGGTGCTTATCAGACTCGTATTGGAGCTACTGCCTTCAAAGCCTAAGGCTGGATTGATATTATTGTAGATCTCCTTTATAATCTGCTCACAACGCGTTGGCTCAAACACACTACCGTCCACAATACAATAGGCATCCATAAACTGACGGCGGAAGGGATCGTACTTCATCAGATTACGGAACAGATCGTCCACATTGGCACCTCCACTGGTATTCAGTACTGACGTAAGCATATCAGAACGATCAAATGCCGAGTCAGTATCATGAAGCACAAAATGGAACTTGCCGTCAGTACGACTGCGGAATCCCTTCACATTATTCGTGTTTGTTATCCAATCCGATGGTCCCATATAGCAATCCAACGCCATATAGTTAATGTACTCATCTATATCCAGAAGGTCACAGATCTGCTGATAAGTTTCACTGGACTTTGTCCGGGCAAGCGTAGAAGACAAACTTACCAACAGAGCCCACGCCTTGTTGTCACCCGCCTTCTGATTGTACTGGGCATTGCTCAGGTCAAACTGGTCCATGTCATCGAAGTCGATACCATAGTTACTGTAGCCAAAGTGTTTGTTGTTACTCTCACGGATATTCAGCATACCATAATAATCACCGTTCAGGAAAACATGGGCAGGCTGGTAATCCTGACAATCTACATAGAATCCGCTTCTTAACACAATTGACTGAAGAACAGGATCCTTAGTTCTTGCATAAGTATCGTTACCTCCGTTCCTGACTTGCCAGCAACGGTATTTGTTGTGTTTTTTCAAGGGGAATACAGGATAGTCAATCATATTCACACCCTCATATCTCTTATCTGTCTTCAGACGGAAAGAACTTCTTGTCTCCCAATATCTCCCATCTACCGTTCCACCACCGTAGGCTCTTGACCAACCTCCAGCTATCTCCAAGTCAACCTCTTGGTTCAACACCTCGGAATACTGGATGTTTCCGTTCTTGTCCTTTACAGGAATCAGATAATTCATATTCACTGGACGTTCCCAATCCATATTCCAGTTACAGGCACTGCCCTGTCCGTTTCCGCTAACACCGTTGGTACCTTTCACAAAGACACCAATCATATTGTCGAAGAAGTTTTCCGGCTTGGAAGAGACTACAAGAATAGGCAGATAGTAGTCATGATTACGGAAGATATAACTACGTGTCACAACAGGACTTGTCAGGTAGCCATTCCGTACAAGACACAGACGTAGGATAGTGGTTTTATCGATAGTAAAACGCCCATTGGAACTAGTCTCTCCATTGTTAGCCGTTGGAGTACTACCGTCTGTAGTATAACGCAAGGTGGCACCAGAGGGAATGCTCACCTTAACAGAGAAGGGTTCAGAGAAAACGCGACTGTCAGTATCCACCGATGGAGCATCCAATCTGTCTGTAGCAAACCGGCTTGTAGCGTTAGTGGCTTCCAGTGTCGGCTCACTGGTGGTTCCCCATTCTTCTCCTCCATCCTGAAGACGAGCCCAGGAACAACGAGGTATAGCTGGAGGATAGGAAACAGAGGAAACAAGCGACTTATCTGTATTCAACAAGCTAATGGTTCCACCCTCAGGTTCGAGTTTAAAAGGCATCTGCAATCTGGAGTTCGTACCGTAGTTTCCTGCTGTATTTATATGATCAAACCAAAGTACTTTAAAGCCTTTGGCAGGAACAGAACCATGGGTAGAGAGCAGTTGCTTCTGATTCACTCCGTCTGAAATATACATATTCCTGAGCGATTGAGCTGTAGAAGAAGGATTATATATCTCTATCCATCCGCCATAACAGTTGGCATTATCCAGATACTGATCATTATTAGCAACCTGAACCTCATTGATTACAAGTGGACTGTCATCCTGTCCCTGCGCCAAGATAGAAACGGGGCATAAAAGTATTAGAAGGTCTGTTATAAAGAATTTCATTGTATTATTGCATTTATGGCAAATTCAGACGACAAAGATATACAATATATTCCACAAGAAACAACAATGAGTGCTCTTTAACATCACAAAGAGCTCCATTTTTTGCTTCAAAAGCAACAAAAAAGCCTTAAAAGAGACTTTTTTTGCTTTTTTTTAAAACTTTTCGCCTATACATTATCATATTTAATGAAATTTTCCTACTTTTGGACATCGTTGACAATAAATCAGGAAACTAAATCAAGAAAACAAAAATATTATTAACTAACTTAAACTAAAAAAGACGTATGAAAAAACATCTGTTTTCATTTCTAGCAATGCTGACAGCTTTCAGTACATCTGCGTTAGCGATTGACCAAGTCAATGGCGTTTACCAGATTGGTACGGCAGACGACTATGTTGCCTTCGCCCAAATCGTTAATGGCGGCACAAGAAATGCCAATGCCGTGCTGACGGCTAACATTGAATTGGGTGCCACTACTACTCAAATCGGTATTGGAGGAGATTACGTAGGTGTCTTCAACGGTGCCGGCCACACCATCACCATCGACCTTCCTGACCGTACAGACGGTGAGGGTCCTGCGCTCTTCCGTG
>Ga0265298_10002466_pt1 | contig 25763 bp, 21 predicted proteins | sample AusTroGonzalo_MG_3_FD_193486 | JGI IMG/M metagenome (GOLD analysis project Ga0265298, IMG submission 193486) | Bovine rumen microbial communities from tropical cattle in Woodstock, Queensland, Australia - Gonzalo_01 | ecosystem: Host-associated > Mammals > Digestive system > Stomach > Rumen ...
CGGGGGGGAAGGCCAAAATGGGATTTTGCCAAGGTTTGGCAAAATCGAGGCGTTTTTGCCAATGCTTGGCAAATCGGTTGCCCGGGCAAAAACCGCCGGGGGGAGGAGGGAAGGAAGAGTGGGGGGCTAGTCGAGGAGGCCGGGGAAGGCGGCGCGGACGCGGGCGAGGGAGGCGTCGGTGACGGCCTTGCCGCGGACGACTTCGAGGAGGGCGGAGAGGTCGGCGCCGGTGACGCGGTAGGATTTGTCCGACTTGGAGAGTCGGGTGGTGGCGCGTTTGAAGCTGATGGGTTTGGCGGGCTTGGCGGCGGGGGAGGAGAGGGCGGCGAGCTGGGCTTCGAGGACGGCGCGTTCCTGGCCGGGTTCGGCGGAGAGGACGGCCTTGCAGACGGCCTTGGCCTTGATCCAGGAGATGGTGCCGTTCTCGAGGAGGCGGCGGATGCGGCCGTCCATGCGGGGGGCGTAGCGGAGGATGTCGTCGATCCAGGCTTCGCTCTTGTCGAGGAACTGGGCGATGCGGGTTTTGTCCCAGTTGGCGTTGGCCATGAAGATGACGGCGTCGAAGTAGTCGGAGATGCGGGCGTCGAGGCGGTCGGCGTTGAGTTTGAGGTTGAGGGCCTGGATTTCGTCGAGTTCGCCGTGGACGACGCGGACGTCGATGCGGTCGAAGTAGCCGGGGTGGGTCTGGCGGATCTTGTTGATGGCGTTCCAGCGGTGGAAGCCGCCGACGAGGTAGTAGTCGCCGGGGTTGCGTTCCCAGACGACGAGGGGTTCGAGGAGGCCGTTGCGGAGGATGTCTTCGGCGTAGTGGTCGATCTTGGCCTGGTTGAGGGGGCGGTGGTTGAGGATGGAGGGGTGGAGGTGGAGCTGGTCGAAGGGGACGTAGTCGAAGCGTTTGGTGGCGAGCATGGGGGGATTCCTTTCGGGTTGGGGCGGGTTCAGAGTTCGACGTGGAATGCGGCGGTGGCGCCGATGGCGGAGCCGATGCGGGCGACGGCGTCGCCGGAGACGGGTTTGTTGACGCGGAGGATGGCGAGGGAGGTCTTGCCGGTGGCGTCGTGGGGGTTGCGGACGTCGTCGATGTTGACGCCTTCGGCGGCGAGGGCGGAGGCGATCTGGGCGAGGACGCCGGGGCGGTCGTCGTAGATGAAGAGGACGTTGTTGCCGGAGGGGGCGCAGTAGAGGCGGTCGAAGCCGTTGATGCGGGCGACGAGGAGGTTGCCTTCCTCGACGGTGCCGCGGACGGAGGCGCGGACGAGGTGCTGGGGGTCGAGGGCGGCGGTGATGTCGATGGTGATGGAGTTGGCGTAGGCCTTGGCGGGGTCGGGTTCGCGGTCGCGGTAGGCGATGCCGCGGTCGGCGAGGGCGGCGACGTTCTGCTTGAAGGTGCCGGGGGGGTCGTCCTGGGAAAGGGCGGCGACGATGGGGTTGAGGAGCCACTTGGCGAAGGGGCGGAGGGTGCCGTAGAAGGTGGTTTCGACGAGGGTGGGTTTGGCGTCGGGGCCGACGAGGCGGCGGCAGAGGCGGGTGAGGAGGTGGGCGAGGCGGCCGAAGGAGGGGTCGAGGCCGGCGGGGATGTCGCGGTTGACGACGGCGGAGTCGATGCCCTTGTCGTCGAGGTCGATGAGTTCGCGGGCGGCGAGGAGGGCGGCGTTGCGGTTGGCTTCGCGGGTGGAGGCGCCTAGGTGGGGGAGCATGATGTCGGCGATGTCGGCGACGGATTTGGGGCCTTCGGCGTCCTTGGGGTAGACGTCGTTGAGGAAGCGGAGGCCGAGGGTGGCCTTGGCGTCGCGGAGGGCGGCTTCGTCGAGGATGCCGGCGCGGGCGCAGTTGACGAGGGTGGCGCCGGGCTTCATGGCGGAGAGGAGGGCGGTGCCGATCATGCCGCGGGTTTCGTCGTTTTCGGGGATGTGGAGGGTGACGGCGTCGGACTGGGCGAAGAGGTCGGGGAGGGGAAGGAGGGTGATGCCGAGGGCGCGGGCCTTGTCGGCGGAGAGGAAGGGGTCGTAGCCGAGGAGCTTGACGTCGAAGCCCTTGAGGCGCTTGGCGACGAGCTGGCCGATGTGGCCGAGGCCGACGATGCCGACGGTCTTGCCGGTGAGTTCGCGGCCCATGAATTTCTTCTTTTCCCATTTGCCGGCACGGGTGGAGGCGTCGGCGGGGACGACGTGGCGGGCGTCGGCGAGGAGGAGGGCGACGACTTCCTCGGCGACGGCGTTGGAGTTGGCGCCGGGGGTGTTCATGACGTCGATGCCGTTCTTGCGGGCGTGGCGGATGTCGATGGTGTTGTAGCCGGCGCCGGCGCGGATGACGACCTTGAGGCCGGGGGCGGAGTCGAGCATCTCGGCGGTGACCTTTTCGGAGCGGACGATGAGGGCGTGGGCGTCGGGGTTCGCGGCGAGGAGGGCAACGGGGTCGGCGCCGTCGGGTTGGAGGACGGTGTAGCCGCCGTGGGCTTCGAGGGTTTCGCGGGCGACGGAATCGAGTGCGGTGGGAATGAGGACTTTCTTCATGGGAAAACCTTTCGGGGAAGGCCCGGTCGGGCCAAACGGGGCGGAAAACTAGCGGTTCGGGGTGGGTTGTGCAAGTCCCTTCCGCGTTTTCCGCGTTTTTTCCGGAGGCGGCAATGGGATTGACCGGAGGGGGGGGAACCTGCTTTAATCGGAAAATCCATGAAAGGGTTTGCGAAAATGACGAAAAAGAGCCTGTTTCTTGCAGTTTCCATTTTGCTGGCGGCGGTGGCCGCGTTCCCGGCGGCCGCGGCGCGCGGCGGCGACGACGCGATTTTGCTGGCGGCGCCGAGCCGCTATTCGGTGATGCAGGTGGCGTTCGACGTGGCGCGGAGCTATCCGACCGTGCTGGTGAGCTACCAGGGCGAAGGGGATTCGCTGCTGCTGCACGTGTGGAACGGGACCGACTGGCTGCCGCTGTCGCTGTCGGACTACCAGAGCGGGGCGTTCCTGGCGACGTATCCGCGGCGGGCGATCCTGCTGGGGGACGACCAGGTGCTGCCGGCGGAACTGCGCGCGGTGGGGGCGTGGTGCTCGGAAGTGAAGCAGGTGCCGGCGCTGGACACGGCGTCGCTGGTCAACGGAATCGGGACAATCCTGCCGTTCACGCCGGCTGACTGGCGCTGGTTCGCGGGGCGCTACAACCTTTCGCTGCGGAACTTGAACGCGGAAGCGCAGGCGCAGGCGAAGAAGGAAGACTGGTACAAGGAAAAGGGCGCGGTGAAAGACGAGCCGCCGGCGTTCTTCAAGTACTTCACGCGGGCGCGCCGGGACCGGGTGCCGCGCGCGGAAACCGCGCCGCCGCTCCGTCCGGTGGAAGTGGACCCGGGCGAGACGGTGGCGATCGACGCGCCGTAGGCGGGACGGGGCGGCGATGACGCGGCGGTTGCGGTCGTGGATGGCGGGGGCGGCGCTGGGGGCGGCGTTGCTGGCCGCGGGGTGCGTTTCGGAAGTGGTCAAGCCGATTGGCGACACGACGCTGTCCGTGGCGCGGGTGGGGGACGAGGCCGTGCTGCAGTGGACGGCGGAGCCGGGGTTCTTCTACACGGTGCTGTATTCGGACCGTCTCGGGAACGCGGCGACGAAGTGGCAACCGCTGCCGAAGGCCATCGATTTGCAGGCGAAACAGCCACGCGACGCGATGGTGGTGCGCGACGAGGTGTCGGCGTCGCGGCAGCGGCGCTACCACCTGTTGCAGGAGACTACGCCGTTGCTGCAACGGGCGGAACCGGTGCGGTAGGGCGGCGATGGAGGCGTTTGTCGTGCTGGGTTCGGGGGTGGCGGGGCTGACAGCGGCGCTTTACGCGGGGCGGGCGAAGTTCCATCCGCTGGTGCTGGAGGGTCCGGCGCCGGGGGGGACGGTGCTGGGGTTGCCGAAAATCGAGAATTATCCGGGTTTTCCGGACGGGGTGGAGGGGTTCGCGCTGCTGGACGGGATGCGGCGCCAGGCGGAAGCGGCGGGGGCGCGGTTCGAGGGGCGTACGGCGACGGGCATCGAGCCGCTGGCGGAGGGCGGGGCGCGGTTGCGGCTGGACGACGGGGCGACGCTGGAATCGCGCACGGTGGTGGTGGCGACGGGCATCGCGCCGCGTCCGCTGGGGGTGGAAGGGGAGCTGGCATTGCGGGGGCGCGGGGTTTCGTACTGCGCGACGTGCGACGCGCCCCTTTACAAAGGAAAACGCGTGCTGGTGGCGGGGAACGGCGGGGCGGCGCTGCGGGATGCGCTGGTGCTGGCACGGGTGGCGGAATCGGTGGAGGTGCTGAGTCCTGAGGAACGTTTCGCGGCGGCGCCGTCGTTGCTGGCGCGGGCGGAGGGAACGGAAAACGTGCGGCTCCGGACGGGGGCGCGGGTTGCGGCGCTGGTGCGGGACGGGGAGGGGCGTTTCGCGGGGGTGGAACTGGAGGGCGGGGAACGGCTGGCGGCGGCGGCGGTGTTCGTGGCGATGGGGGTGGCGCCGGCGACGGAGGCGTTCCGGGGGACGCTGGCGACGGACGCGGCGGGCTTCCTGCTACCCGAGGTGTTGCCGAAGGGGATTTTCGCGGCGGGCGACGTTTGCTCGCCGAAGCACAGGCAGATCGCGGCGGCGGTGGGGACGGGCTGCGCGGCGGCGATGGATGCCATCCGGTATCTGGAGGAGGGTGCGGCATGAGCGCGAAGGCGAAGTCGGTTCCGTTGACGGAGACGCAGAAGGCGTCGTTCCTGCGGTTGGCGCGGATGGCGGGGCGGTATTGGGGGCGGATCGCGGTGGCAATCGTGTTCGGCATCCTGTTCGGCGGGTCGATCGTGGGCATCCTGGCCTCGGCGCGGGGGACGCTGGGAGACGTTTTCGGCGGAATCGCGGGCGCGGACGGTGGGGGGATGGCGCAGTCGGTGCAGGCGTTCGTGGAGCGGACCTACACGGGGGAAATGAGCCATGCGTGGGTGGCGACGCTGCTGATCCTGCTGTGCCTGGTGATGTTCGTGGTGGTGCGCGGCGTGGGGTTCTTTTTCAGCAAATACCTCATCGAATGGGTCGCCCAGCGCGTGACGGCGGAACTGCGCGACGAGACGTTCGAAAGCATCCTCCACCTGCCGATGCGCGAATTCACCGCGGCGCGGACGGGCGAGCTGATTTCCCGGACGATCAGCGACACGCAGCTGGTGGAGCGCGGGCTCGTGGACGTGGTCTGCGACCTGATCCAGCAGCCGTTCGTGCTGCTGTTCGCGGCGGCCTACATCCTGCACGCGAACTTCCAGCTGGCGTGCGTGACACTGCTGGTGTTCCCGGTCTGCATCCTGCCGGTGCGGATTTTCGGCAAGCGGGTGCGGCGGAACGCGAAGAAGGGCCAGGAACACGTCGCGGACCTGGCGAGCATCCAGCAGGAGACGATTCTCGGAGCGGCGATCGTCAAGGCGTTCGGGACGGAGGAACGGGAGCTGGCGCGCTTCCGGAAGTCGTCGTTCGACTTCTTCCGGCGGCAGGTGAAGATCGTGGCGGCGAAGGCGGCGGTGAACCCGATGATGGAGGTGATTTCCGCGATCGCGGCGGCGGCGGTGCTGGTCTACGCGAAGGGAACGGGCCTGCCGTTCGACGCGATGTTCGTCTTCCTCGGCGCCATGGTGGTGATGTACCAGCCGGTGAAGGCGCTTTCGCGCGTGCACCTCTCGATCCAGCAGTGCGCGGCGGCCGCCGAGCGGATTTTCCAGATCATCGACACGGCCGACCCCATCCGCAACGCGCCGGACGCCCGGGAGCTCGGGCGCGTGGAGAAGGTGGAATACCGCGGCGTGTCGTTCGCCTACGACCCGCGGACGCCCGTCCTGCGCGACATTTCGCTGGAAGCGAAGAGCGGGATGCTCGTCGCGCTCGTGGGCTCCTCGGGCTCCGGGAAGACGACGCTGGTGAACCTGCTCCCGCGCTTCTACGAGGCGACCGGCGGCGAGGTGCTCGTGAACGGCGAACCCATCGGGCGCTGGAACATCGAATCGCTGCGCCGGAACATCGGGCTCGTGACGCAGGAAACCGTCCTGTTCAACGACACGGTCCGCGCCAACATCGCCTACGGCGATCCCACGGCGACCGACGCGCAGGTCGAAGCCGCCGCGAAAATGGCCCACGCCGACGAATTCATCCGGCAGATGGAAAACGGCTACGACACCGTCATCGCGGAACGCGGCATCCTGCTTTCCGGCGGCCAGCGCCAGCGGCTGGCCATCGCGCGGGCCCTCCTGCGCGATCCGCCCGTGCTGATTCTCGACGAAGCGACGAGCGCGCTGGACACCGAATCGGAGCGGGCCGTCCAGGCCGCGCTGGACGAGGCGATGAAGGGCCGCATGGTCTTCGCCATCGCCCACCGGCTCAGCACGATCATGCGCGCGGACCAGATCCTCGTGCTCGACCACGGAAGGGTCGTGGAGCGCGGCACCCATGCCGAGCTCATCGCAAAGGGCGAGGGCGGCGCCTACCACCGGCTCTACACGATGCAGTTCCAGGACGTGCCGGAACGGGCGTGAGGCGGCACCGGCCATGGACCGCGCGGCGGAAATGACGGAGCGGCCGGCGATCGCCGCGCAGGCGACGGCTCCCGGCGAGGCCGCGGTGGCCATCGTCCGCGCCGCCGGCGAAGGGTGCCTGGCGCTGCTGGACAAGCTGGCGCCCGGGCAGGGACTCTCCGGAATGCGCGGGGGGCGCTTCCGTCTCGCGCGCATCGTTTCGCCGGAGACGGGCGAGCTCCTCGACGAAGCGCTGGTGCTGGTGTTCCGCTCCCCGCGTTCCTACACGGGGGAGGATGCGTTCGAAATCCAGGCGCACGGTGGCGGGCAGGCCGCGCGGCGCATCCTGGACGCGCTTTTCGCCGCAGGGGCCGCCCCAGCGCCTCCGGGCGAATTCACGCGCCGCGCCTTCCTCAACGGCAAGCTCGACCTGGCGCAGGCGGAAGCCGTGCTGGACCTCATCCACGCCCGGAGCGGCCGGGCGGCCCGCATGGCCGCGGCGCAGCTGGACGGCGCGCTGGGCCGCCGGCTCGACGCCCTCTGCCTGTCGCTCGTTTCCGCGGCGGCGGATGTCGAGGCCATGCTGGATTTCCCGGACGACGAACTGCCCCAGTCGATGCCCTGCGACATCGCGGAACGGCTGGAATCGGCGGAGCGGGACGTGGCGCGCCTGCTCGCCACGTGGGAAGAAGGCCGACTCCTGCGGGACGGCGCGCACGTGGCCATCGCCGGGCCCCCGAACGCCGGGAAATCGACGCTGTTCAACCTGCTTTCCGGCCGCGACCACGCCATCGTTTCGGACCGCCCCGGCACCACGCGCGACACGCTGGAAGAATCCCTTTCCGTGCGCGGCGTGCCCGTGACCCTGACGGATACGGCGGGCTTGCACGACGGAACGGAGGAAATCGAGCGCGAAGGCATCCGGCGCGCGCGCGCGGCCATCGGCGGCGCCGACGCCGTCCTGGCCGTGCTGGATGCCTCGCAACCCGGCGACCGGGAATGGCTGGACGCCATCGACCCGGAAAAATCGCTCCTTCTCCTGAACAAGAGCGATTTGGGCGCGGTGGCCGGCCCGGAAGATTTCCCCGGGCGGCGCGCGATGGCCGTTTCGATGCTCGAACCGGGTACGGCCGACCGCGTGGCCGGCGCCTTGGCCGGCCTCCTGCGGGGACCCTCCGGCGGCGCGGCGGCGGAAGAAGCGGGGGACGTGGCCATTTCCGCGCGCCACCGCACCGGACTGGAAACCGCCCGGCGGGAACTGCAACGCGCCATGGACCTCCTCCGCAACGGCGACGAAGAAGCTTTCGTACCCGCGGCGGAACACATCCGCGAAGCCACCGCCGCCCTGGGCCGCATCCTCGGCCGCGACATCGACGAAGCCACCCTCGACGCCATCTTCTCCCGCTTCTGCGTCGGCAAGTGAGGGCCGTCGGGCCTTTGCTTTGCGGGTTTTCCTTTCGTTTCCCGTTACCGGGAATTGGAACGGTTTGCGAAATTCCGCGGCTGTTTGATGGGGCTGCGTTCTGTCGCGGCCGGAATGGCAAAGGTTCGGCCGGGACGGAGTCCGCTCTTCCCGGTGGCGACAGCTGCATGTTTTTGCAAACCGCTCCAGCTTTTCATTCGAGGCGTCGCCGGGGGAGGGGAGGCGGCTTCGCGGAGTTGTCCCAGGAAGCGCAGCGTGGCGAGGGGGCCGGAAACGCGCCGCGGGAGGTGCGGCTCGAAATCCTCCCGCCCCTCCGCACGGCATGCGGCATAGTGCGCCTTGAGCCGCGCGCGGAATTCCCGTCCCTTCGCGCGCGGGAGGAGTCCCAGCTCCTCCGCGCGGTAGAGGAACGTTTCGGCCGAAACGCCGAAGCGCTCCTTGGCGAGCAGGACCAGCTCCCACGTCCAGCCGTCCGGGGTGGCGGCGAGGCGGTGGGCGGTTTCGCGCACGGCTTCTTCGGGCATCAGGAACGACGCCGCGAACGCGCGGGAGATTTTCCGCGAGGCCGCGTTGTCTCGGACCGGTTGCATCCCGCCGGAGAGGAAGCGGGCGACGTGCCCCATTTCGTAGGCGGTGCGGAAGCGCTTTTTCTCGCTCGTCGCATCCTTCCGGACGAACACGAACGCGTTCCCGTCCCCGTCGTCCCACAAGGCCCAGCTGTGGATTTTCGCCGGAAGCTTCGTCTCCAGCACGCGGATGCCCTTGGAGGCGAAGAACGCGGGCGGATCGACGATGGCCGCGGGGCCGAGTCCACCGGCCGTCCGCATTTCCCGCGCGAGGAGGGTGCCGAATTCCGCCGCCGGGTGCAGGAGGGGAAGGGTGGGGGCCACCGGCACTCCCGCCGCCCGTTCGGCCGCCTTCCATTCCTTGATTTCCTTCGCGAGGCGCGAACGCGCCCGCCGGTCCACCGGAAGGTCCCTGGGGTCGTGCACGAGGAGGAGGCCCGTTTCCCGGTCGCGGCGCCGCCCCTCCGCGTCCCGCGTCCGGCGGGCGCCGGAAGCCGCGCCGGACGCGGCGGCACCGTCCTTCCATGCCGCGGCGTTTCCCAGGGCGTCGCTGGAAAGCGCGTCTCCGGCGGCATCGGTTTCTTCCCCGGCGGGAAGGGCGGGCGGCGAGGTGGCCCCGCCGGAGCCGTCCCCCGCCGCGAGCAATCCGGCGGCGGTCGTCTGGAGGGCCGAAGCGATGCGCTCCAGGGTCTTGAGCGAAGGTACGCCTAGACCCTGTTCGACATGGCAGAGCTGGGAGGCGGACATCCCCGCCTCGGCCGCGAGGGCGGTTTGTTTCAAGCCGCGTTCCTTCCGGAGCGCGCGGATGCGTGCTCCGATGCCGTTTTCCGTCTGTTTTCGTTGGGATTGCATGGCATGTTCCTTCCGGCGGCCTGCCGCCGACCCCGGAAAAATTGACGAATCCGTCAATGATTTCAATTCAAAAAATTGACTGCGACCCGAAATCATTCTTCTTTCCGTCTTGCCTGTTTTCCGCTATCGTGTTCCACGGACAATCACTTTTGCCTTTGCCTTTTTTCAGAAACGAAAACATGAAGCACTATCCGATCAAAATGGAAATCGCCGGCCCGACGGCCATGTGGACACGCCCCGACACGGGCGACTGTCCCGTTAGCTACCCGGCTCCGACCTATTCTGCAATCCGCAACATCTTCCAGTCCGTCCTCTGGGGACAAGCTGTGGAAATCGTTCCCCGGCAAGTTGACATCTGTGCGCCGCTCCAGTTCCACACCTACAACACGAATTACGGCGGTCCCTTGCGGAAGTCCGGCGTCGTCAAGTCGGGAGGCGGATACCAGCTTCTCGCGACCGTTCTCGTGGAGGTCCGCTACCGGCTGTTCGCCGACGCGGTGGAAATCCCCGCATCGGATTCCGAAAGCGAACGGACGAAAGCGTGGCGGAGGCGCACCAAATCGCCGGGTCATGCCTACCAGGAAATTTTCGACCGCCGCCTTTCCCGGGGACAGTGTTTCCACACGCCGTTTCTCGGATGGAAGGAGTTCCCTGCGTCTTATTTCGGTCCGATCCGCGAGGATGCCCAACCGGTCGATGTCACGACCGTCCTGCCCTCCATGTTCCGCGATGCGGTATACGGACCGGACGGGAAGGTGCTCCGCTACGCCTTCGACCAAAATGTCGCCATCGAACACGGCGTACTGGTCTTCCCGGTACGGGAGGCCGCCCATGATTAACGAACTCAAGCTTCTTTCGGATTCGATTCGGGCGGCCGGGTTTTCCGGGGACGAATGGGACGACAAATTCAAGGAAATCAAGGTCAAGGGTTCGCCTTGTTTCGTGGTGTCCGTCTCCCGGCAGGGAGAAATCGATGACATCCGTTTTCTCGAACCGGACAAGGCGAAAATCTTGCGGACCTGGCAAGGTGGCAGCAACGGCGAATGTTTCCCGTGCTTCAATTTCCTGCCGTTCTACGAGCTTCCGGACCCGGAGGACAAAAAGAATCCGCTTTCACCAGCTCAGAAAAAAGAGGCCATGGAGACATTTGCCGCGGGGTTTTGGGCGGCCGAAAACCCTCCGGAGCAAGTCGGTCCGGTTCGCAGGGCGGATCGGAAGAAAGCCGATGCAAAAACGGCGAAGTGTCTGGGAATCGTGGCCGAAAAGTTTTTCGACATCGTATCACAAGACGCAGCGCCCGGCGATTCGTTCGCCACATTCAGGGAAGCTTGCGCCCGGTTGGCCCCGGACGGAATCGCCGCAACGTTCAATCGCAAATTGCTTTCCTTCTTGCGGACGAACCTGACGCCCGAAATGCCATCCCGGAAGGAGCCGACGATTTGGTCCATCTTGTTCGGCCGGACGGCGGATGTCGTGCTTTTTTTCGACATTGCCGAACCGGTGGCGTTCCCGATGGCATCGGAAAAGGGAATGAAAACCATCAATGCGCGGTTGTTGGCGCGGAAAGATTCCGTTCCGTCCGATTCCGCCGGAATGGAAGCGGATGCCTTCGGGCAATCGGTTGCTCCCCGCGAACTGCAGGAAAAACTTCCCGAAGTCAAACTTCCCGGCGTTCTCGCGAACACGAAACTGCGGAGCATGAGCGGCGAATCCAAGTGCCAGACGAGATATGGCCGCATCGACGCGGAATCGTTTCCCGTCGGTACCGGAATTCGCAAAGCCGCCAAAGTGGCACTGGCTTGGATTTCGTCGCCTGAACGGGAAGGCCGGACGTGGGCGATTGCCGGAGCGAACGAACTGGTCTTCGCCTATCCGAAAAACATGCCGCCTTCGCCACCTCTTCTTGCACGCCTGTTCGGCAACGGGCGCTCGTCCGCGGACGCGGACAAGGCGAAGGAAGCCCGTTTCGAGCAGTATGCGGCGGACGCCCTTCGCGGGATGAAGTCGCTTGCCGAAACCCCTGCGCCGAACACGGAAATCGAGGTCTTCGCCCTCAAAAAGGCGGACAAGGCCAGGCGGAAGGTCGTCTTTTACCGGAACTACTCGCTTGTCAGACTCGACGCGGCGGTGGCTTCCTGGCTCGCCGGAGCGGACAACATTCCGCCCGTTCTCCTCCGGAAATGGCCTCCGAAGGAGAAAGGGGAAAAGGTTGCGAAAGGGACGAGGCCCGTGCCCTGCGAGTTCCGTGCCCCGTTGCCCCTTGCCGCGACCTCCCTTGCCTACACGATGTGGTCGCAGGACGGGAACGAACCGGCCGAACCGAAATACCGTTCCGCTTTTCTGTACGAAGGATTTCCCGTCTTCGACGGCCTCGAACTATTTCTCGGCGAATCCGTTGCGACCGGTTTGGCGGAACGGATGCTTTCCCTGCTGTTGCAGGGAACGGGCAGCCTTTGCGTCGCGGCCGGAAATCTCTCGCGCAAGGGCGGTGTCGTCGCGAATGCCCGCGCCGCCATCCATCTTGAAACCGCTTTGCCGTTTTTCGGCATTTTGCTCCACAAACTCAACCGGATGAAGGAACACTACATGGAAAACGCACCCTACCTCATCGGAAGATTCCTGAACTTGGCGGACGGACTCCACGCAGTCTGGTGCCGCAACGTCAAGGACAAGGACCCGCTCCCGCCGCAACTCCTCGGAAGTTCGCTGTACGCCTCCTTCCAGCTCAATCCGCAACAAGGTTTCGGAAACGCCGCGATGCGGATGAAACCCTATCTCGACTGGGCCAAGACGAACCAAACGAAGGATGTCGCGCTGTCCCGTTGGTACGTGGGGGAATTCGGACGCGTCACCGCCGCCATCAAGGAAGCGGGCGTGCCCGCCCGCCTCTCCGATGCCGACAAGGCCGAGATGCTTCTCGGTTATCTGGCTTCTCCAGGGAAGAACGGAGAATCCGCGACACCGGAGCCCGCCCCGGACACTTTCAATTCTTGACTGCAACCGCCAACCTCCAACCGAAGGAAACAACCATGAGCGAAATCAACCGTGCAACCGGACTTCTGGTCCTCGAAGTCGTCAACTCCAATCCCAATGGCGATCCCGACCGCGAGAGCGATCCGCGCCAGCGCGCCAACGGACAAGGGGAAATCTCCCCCGTTTCCGTCAAACGCAAACTGCGCGATCTCGTCGAAGCAAAGGACCAGCCCGTCTTCCAGGCCTTGAAGGAAAGACTCCAACTCGAAGACGGGGCGTTTGAAATCCTCGAACACCGGGGGCGGGTCCGCGAAGACATCGTCAAGGAAATGAAAGACGGCGAAAGCGGCGATTTCATGAAGAGCACGTTCGTCAGGAAATACTGGGACGCCCGGGTGTTCGGGAACACGTTCCTCGAAGGGGAGAGCGACAAGGGAACGATCAAAACGGGCGTCGTGCAGTTCGGCATGGGCCTGTCCGTGAAACCCATCGAAGTTGTCCGGCACACGAACACCAACAAGGCCGGCGTGCAGGAAGGCAAGAACCAGGGGATGGCGCCCATGGCCTACCGGGTTGTCACCCACGCGGTCTACTGCATGCCGTTTTTCGTCAATCCGACATATGCTCCGAAATCCGGTTGCACGAAAAAGGACCTGGACCTGCTCAAAGCTTTGATCCCCTACGCCTACGACCACACCCGTTCCGCAATCCGGCCCGATGTCCGCATCCGCCACGCCTGGTTCGTCGAACACAAGGACGCCTTGGGGACCTGCCCAGATTTCAAGATTTTCGACGCGCTCGCGCCGAAGGCCAAGGTCGATACACCGGCTTGCTGGGAAGACTACGACGTACCGGCCGCGTTGCCGGACGAGCTGTTGGCGAAAGGCCTTGCGCTCGTCGATCTCGCGAACTAGGGATTCCCAGTGGAATGGTTGGCACGCAGCGCGAATCCCGAAACGGGTGACCCCGCCCAGCCCTACGCCCGTCACGTTCTCGGCGTGAGGGCATTGCTGGAACGGTTTGTCCGTCCCCTGTCCGCGTTGCTGCCGCCTCCCTTCGTGACGAGACTCCGCGGCGTGCTTTTCCCCGCCGCGGAGTTCCATGACTTGGGAAAACTCGACGACGAAAACCAGGAGGTGCTTCGCGGCGGGCGCAAGGCGCGGAATCTTCCCATCGTCCATTCCGACGCAGGCGTGGTCGAATTGGTCGGACAAGGGAGAATCGTCGGCGCTTTGCTGATTGCCTCGCACCACATCGGGCTTCCGAATCTGGTCAGGGAGCAGAATCGCGGAGAAGATTTCCTGCGCGTGGACGAATCCCATGGACGGACGCGCCGGATGAAAGGACCTCTCGGGAATCTCCTCGACCGGCACAGGGAATCGTTGGGCGGCGACGTGCGCACGCCGGACGCCTGCCCGCCCGAAGGATCGGTTGCATGCCTTTCGGTCTATTGCCGCATGGCGCTGTCGCTTCTCGTGGATGCGGACCACACCGATTCCTCCTGTCCGAACCGGCCCCTTTCCGACCTGCCTCGGGTGCATGCCGCCCCGTTGATGCCGGAACGGCGGCTTGCCGCGTTGGACGCCTACGTGGCGCGATTCCGGTCTTCGTCCGAACGGAGCGAATTGCGCGGCGCCATCTACGAGGCTTGCAAAGGGCAGGTGCCGGACGAGCGGATTGTCGCATGCGACAGTCCCGTTGGCTCCGGCAAGACGACGGCCGTCATGGCCCATCTCCTCGCGGTCGCGGCGAAACGCGGCCTCCGGCGCGTTTTCGTGGTGCTCCCGTTCACCAACATCATCCGCCAATCGGCGGAAGTCTACCGCAAGGCGCTCGTCCTTCCCGGCGAAAATCCCGACGACATCGTGGCCGAGGTGCACCATTTGGCCGATTTCGATGACGAAGCTTCCCGCGATTATGCGGTCCGCTGGAACGCCCCGGTTGTCGTGACGACGGCTGTCGCGTTTTTCGAAACGCTGGCCGCCGCCCGGCCGTCGGCATTGCGGCGGCTCCACGAATTGGCCGGTTCCGCCGTTTTCGTGGACGAAGCACACGCCGCGTTGCCTGCGAAATTCCTTCCCGTCGCATGGCGGTGGATGCAGGCGTTTGCGGACGAATGGAACGTCCACTGGGTTCTTGCTTCCGGTTCTCTTGTGAGATTCTGGGAGATGCCGGAAGTGCTTGAACCCTCCGATTCGGGCAAAAAACGCCGGGTTCCGTTGCTCGCGGACGGCACCGTTCGCGGCAGGGCGGCGGGATATGAACGGAATCGCGTCCTGTTCAAGACCGTCGAAGAGCCTCTTTCCGTGGCTGGCCTTCTGGAGCATGTCGCGGCGAAACCCGGTCCGCGGCTTGTCGTGCTCAATACCGTGCAGAACGCGGCGGTTGTTGCCCGGGAATTCAGGAAGAGCGGACGCTTTGCGGAGGTCTTCCACCTTTCGACCGCTCTCACCCCGGCGGACAGGGAAACGACGTTCGCCGCCGTGAAAGGGCGGATCGAACGGGAGCCGGACGGAAATTGGGTATTGGTCGGCACCTCTTGCATCGAAGCCGGCATGGATTTGGATTTTGCGACCGGATTCCGGGAAATGGCCTCGCTGGCATCCCTCCTGCAATGCTCCGGGGGGTAAACCGGTCCGGCGGCAGGACCGGTTCGGAGATGGTTTCTTTCCGTTTTGGCGAAGAAGAGGGCATCAACCGGAACAGGGGGATGCAGGAGGCACCCCAAGTCCTGCGGAAACTGCTCGCATCGGACGAACCGGTGTCGGCGGAACTGTGCACGGAGGCGTTGCGCCGCGAACTGCGTCTCGATCCGACGTCGGAAAGTCTCCTCGCCAAGATTGCCGCGGCGGAGTCGCTGATGGATTTCCCGGGAGTCGAGGAGAAGTTCCGCATCATTTCCGCCGATACCAGAACGGTGCTTGTGGACGAAGATGTCATTCGCCGCATCGAAAACTTCGAGCCGGTCGATTGGCGGGAAATCCAGCGCAAGTCCGTCCAGATTTGGGCGTATCGCATCGACGAACTCCGCATGCCCCAACTGGAACGCCATCCCGGCGTTTACAAATGGCATTTGGCCTATTCGCCTTTCTTGGGATACATGGAAGGCATTCTGGACGATGCCGAGTTCCGGCGGAACGGTGGGGGCGTCCTTTGAATCTGGAACCGCCCGAAGGGTATCTTGTCCCGCTTTCTGCCGTCAGTCACCATGCCTTCTGTCCGAGACGGTGCGCCCTAATCCACTGCGAGCGTCTTTGGACGGAAAACTACTTCACGGCCAGTGGCAGGGAATTGCACGCCGTCGTCGATTCCGGCGCGGGCGAATCCCGACGGGAACGGCGGATCGTCCGCAGCCTTCGCCTGGTTTCGCGTGAACTTGGAATTTTGGGGGTCGCCGACGTGGTTCAATTCGAAAGGGACGACGAAAAGGGGGCGGTGGTTTCCCATTGGCCGGGGAAATGGATTCCCTGTCCGATCGAATACAAGTGGGGAACGGCCAAAAACGAAGAGCCGTACCGAAGGCAGCTTTGCGCCCAGGCAATGTGCCTGGAAGAGCTGTTCGGCGTTGCCGTCCCGGAGGGAGCGCTCTATCTTGCGACGACAAAACACCGGACGCACGTGTCCCTTGATGGAAGGTTGCGGACCGCCACGCGGGAAACCTGCCGGGCTGTCCGGGATTTGCTCGCGAGCGGGAAAACGCCACCGCCGGAATTCGGGCCCCATTGCAAGAATTGCTCGCTTGTGGAAGAGTGCCGTCCGAAAGCGTGCGGACGTTCGGCGCGCGCGTGGCTGGAACGCGAATTGCAGGAGGCGTCGGAATGAAGAAACTGCTCAACACGCTTTACGTCCAGTCGCAGGGGACGTACCTGCGGCGCGAAGGCGAGACCGTCGTCGCCGAACGGGAGCGCGAAGTCGTCGCGCGCATCCCGATCCACACGCTCTCGGGTCTCGTCTGCTTCGGCAACGTGCTCTGCAGCCCCTTCCTCCTCGGTCTCTGCGGCGAACGCGGCGTCCACGTGAGCTTTCTCACGGAACACGGGCGCTTCCTCGCCCGCGCCGAAGGCCCCGTTTCGGGGAACGTCCTCCTGCGAGTCGCGCAGATGGAAGCTGCGCGCGATCCGTTCCGCTCGCGCGATTTGGCGGCGGGATTCGTGGCGGGGAAAATCCTCAATGCGCGGACCGTCCTGCAACGGCGTCTCCGCGACCACGGGGACGAACCCGGTTGCGCCCGTGCCGTGGGCCTCCTCGCCGGATTCGCCCGGCAGTTGCGGCAGGCGGAGAACGCGGATGCCGTCCGCGGCGCGGAAGGCGAAGCGGCCGCCTGCTACTTCGCCGTGTTCAACGAACTTCTCGTCGCCCAGCGGGCGGATTTCGCGATCCGCGGGCGGAACCGGCGCCCGCCGCTCGACCCGATGAACGCGTTGCTTTCCTTCCTCTACACGCTGCTCGCCCACGATTGCACGGGTGCGTTGGAGAGTGTCGGGCTCGATCCGCAGGTCGGCTTCCTCCATGCCTTGCGGCCGGGCCGCGACAGCCTTGCGCTGGACCTCATGGAGGAATTCCGTTCGCCGTTGGCCGACCGGATGGCGCTTTCCCTCGTCAATTTGCAGCAGGTGGGCCGGAAGGATTTCAAGACATCGGAATCGGGGGCGGTCGAGATGTCGGAAAACGCCAGGAAAACCGTCCTGCTCGCATGGCAGAAGAAGAAAAAGGAGACGGTGGTGCACCCGTTCCTCGGGGAGAAAGTGGAAATCGGGTTGTTGCCGTACGTGCAGGCGCTGTTGCTCGCGCGGCATTTGCGGGGCGATTTGGACGGCTATCCGCCGTTTCTGCTCAAATGAAAGGAGGGGTCCGTGCTCATGCTCGTCAGCTACGATGTTTCGACCGTCAACGCGGCGGGACGGCGGAGGTTGCGCCGGATTGCGAAGGCATGCCAGGACTGGGGCGTGCGCGTCCAGAATTCCGTGTTTGAATGCAACGTGGATGCAGCGCAGTGGGTGCAGCTCAAGGCGAAACTGGAAGACATCTTCGAACCGGCAACCGACAGCTTGCGCTACTACAACCTAGGGGACAACTACACCCGGCGCATCGAGCACGTCGGGGCCAAGCCTGCTCTCGACGTGGAGGAGCCCTTGGTCCTCTGAGGCTCCGCGAACCCCAAGCTCGCAAGGGTTTTCCGGTCCCTTCGCGGAAGGCGGAAATGCTTGAAAATTCCGGCCATTCCGTCCCGTTTTGTTCCTTGCCAACTGAATATTTCCTCTTTTGAAAGCGGGTTCGCGGAAAACCTTCGTTGTGCCCGCAAAAACGCTTGTGCTATTCTGGCTGCCGTCGCGCCCCCCACGGGGCGCGTGAATTGAAACCTTCGTTTCGTCGCCGAGCTTTTTCAGGTCGGCCGTCGCGCCCCCCACGGGGCGCGTGAATTGAAACATGGCCTCTTCCGGAACGCCGGGACGGTTCGCCGTCGCGCCCCCCACGGGGCGCGTGAATTGAAACCTGAATGCCGTGACCGATTTCGGGCGGCTCCAGGTCGCGCCCCCCACGGGGCGCGTGAATTGAAACACGGGAATCGCCTCGTCGGCGGAAAATTCAGCAGGTCGCGCCCCCCACGGGGCGCGTGAATTGAAACCCGTTAAAAAGATTTGAAGAAACATCGGAATAAGAGTCGCGCCCCCCACGGGGCGCGTGAATTGAAACGTTTTTTCTGATGGCACTTCGAGCAATTGGGTATGTCGCGCCCCCCACGGGGCGCGTGAATTGAAACCAAAGATGCGGATTTCGAATTGATTCCGCCGAAAGTCGCGCCCCCCACGGGGCGCGTGAATTGAAACGCATTAGCTCGAACATCATCACGCTGAAGCTGAGTCGCGCCCCCCACGGGGCGCGTGAATTGAAACCTCGATTTTCGAGTCAATAACCTGCGCGGTCAAGTCGCGCCCCCCACGGGGCGCGTGAATTGAAACACTTAGTTTGAGTCATGATTGTGATGTATCTAGGTCGCGCCCCCCACGGGGCGCGTGAATTGAAACTGTTCCTGATGGCTCGCCATCGTTCCACCAGTCGTCGCGCCCCCCACGGGGCGCGTGAATTGAAACCTTTACTTTCTTGGCTCACGCAGTCTCGCAAGCGTCGCGCCCCCCACGGGGCGCGTGAATTGAAACACGAAATTGATCCGCGTTGCCGGGTACGGGTTGAGTCGCGCCCCCCACGGGGCGCGTGAATTGAAACCTGGAGGCGATGCTTTCGCGCGTGAAGCCGGACGAGTCGCGCCCCCCACGGGGCGCGTGAATTGAAACTTGGTCATAAACAATTTCAAGAAGATGCGGAAAAGGTCGCGCCCCCCACGGGGCGCGTGAATTGAAACTTTTAACTACAATCCGCAATCGGGATGTCTTTCGGTCGCGCCCCCCACGGGGCGCGTGAATTGAAACTTCAATTAAACTGCTTGTTCCTGTTTTTGGTTTTGTCGCGCCCCCCACGGGGCGCGTGAATTGAAACTCCCTCGTCCGGCTTTTGATTTGGTGGGCCCTGGTCGCGCCCCCCACGGGGCGCGTGAATTGAAACTTTGAATGCTACTCATCTAACCAGCTTTTTGGTGGTCGCGCCCCCCACGGGGCGCGTGAATTGAAACAACGAGAAGACTTGGACGATTATCAGGGCTTCCGGTCGCGCCCCCCACGGGGCGCGTGAATTGAAACATATTATAAACCACCTCCTTTCCCGACTGATTAGTCGCGCCCCCCACGGGGCGCGTGAATTGAAACATACATACCGCAAGCACAAGCATGTTTCTTCCCGGTCGCGCCCCCCACGGGGCGCGTGAATTGAAACACGAAGGCATCGACCGTGTTCGTCATTCTTCTAGTCGCGCCCCCCACGGGGCGCGTGAATTGAAACATAAACAATCATAGTGGGCTCCACCTCAACGAGAGTCGCGCCCCCCACGGGGCGCGTGAATTGAAACGTAAATGGGGTGTAGAAATTCTTCCTTCAGAACGTCGCGCCCCCCACGGGGCGCGTGAATTGAAACATCTTTTCTTGATTCTAGTGAATACTCTGAAAAGTCGCGCCCCCCACGGGGCGCGTGAATTGAAACAATAACTTGCGCGCGGAGGGTAGGGTACCACATGTCGCGCCCCCCACGGGGCGCGTGAATTGAAACAATGATTCGGAATTGGCTAATCGCACTCGTGAGTGTCGCGCCCCCCACGGGGCGCGTGAATTGAAACGTCGATGAATTGCATCTTTACCATAATTCTCGGTCGCGCCCCCCACGGGGCGCGTGAATTGAAACAGCAAGGAGTCCGGAGAAGGAGGCCGCGCGGGAGTGTCGCGCCCCCCACGGGGCGCGTGAATTGAAACCGCTTCGTCCTTCTCGCGCTCGACATTCCCTTTGTCGCGCCCCCCACGGGGCGCGTGAATTGAAACCTCGTCGGCGACGACGCCATCTGGAACGGCGGCGTCGCGCCCCCCACGGGGCGCGTGAATTGAAACTACGAGATGTTGCGGCTGATGGCCGAAAAGGCAGGTCGCGCCCCCCACGGGGCGCGTGAATTGAAACATGGGCACTCCTTGCGCGTGGATGGTGGTGACCGCGTCGCGCCCCCCACGGGGCGCGTGAATTGAAACAACCCGCACGGTGTCGCCAACGCCCGGCCTGTTTGTCGCGCCCCCCACGGGGCGCGTGAATTGAAACCATTGTGGTGTCCTTTTTTGTGGGTTGTTTGATTGTCGCGCCCCCCACGGGGCGCGTGAATTGAAACATGTTGCGGATGCCGTCGGAAACTTGCCCCTCGTGTCGCGCCCCCCACGGGGCGCGTGAATTGAAACATGTCGTTCCAGAACGCCACCGCGCACCAGTGCGTCGCGCCCCCCACGGGGCGCGTGAATTGAAACTTCGCCGCATCGCGTGCCAAAGACCGCATGACGTCGCGCCCCCCACGGGGCGCGTGAATTGAAACACGATGCCGTAGGTTTCGCCGTTGTAGTGCTCCAGTCGCGCCCCCCACGGGGCGCGTGAATTGAAACGTATTCGACCCGCCGCATCTGGCCTGTGGGGAAGTCGCGCCCCCCACGGGGCGCGTGAATTGAAACCTCCGCGGTGCGGATGAACCACACGGAACGCTTGTCGCGCCCCCCACGGGGCGCGTGAATTGAAACGTTGTCAGCCCCGCCAGCGCGGCGGCGGCGAACGTCGCGCCCCCCACGGGGCGCGTGAATTGAAACGCGATGAAGCATGCTGAAACGTTCGGCCAGTCGGTCGCGCCCCCCACGGGGCGCGTGAATTGAAACATCTTTTGCCCCTCTGTAACTTTGTTTGAGGAATGTCGCGCCCCCCACGGGGCGCGTGAATTGAAACCAAAAATGGGAAAAACGTGTCCAAAGATAGGCAAGTCGCGCCCCCCACGGGGCGCGTGAATTGAAACAGACCGCCCCATCGACCCCGCAGGGCATCGCGGAAGTCGCGCCCCCCACGGGGCGCGTGAATTGAAACAGGTAATTCCAAGACGCTTAACATAGTGACCGCGTCGCGCCCCCCACGGGGCGCGTGAATTGAAACACCGACGCCCTCGCGGAAGCCCGCGACAATCCCGAGTCGCGCCCCCCACGGGGCGCGTGAATTGAAACCTCCTTGGGGCTCGATTAGTCGATGTCTGGACGGTCGCGCCCCCCACGGGGCGCGTGAATTGAAACGCCATCCGGCGGGGGATGGCGCGGGAAAACCCGGTCGCGCCCCCCACGGGGCGCGTGAATTGAAACGCGAAATTCGACCAGCTTACGCATTTGTGGAAAGTCGCGCCCCCCACGGGGCGCGTGAATTGAAACGGAATTCCGCTCTCAACTTTTTGCGCGTGGATGGCGTCGCGCCCCCCACGGGGCGCGTGAATTGAAACCGTTCGCAGAGGTCGATGAAGCGGGCGGCGAGGGTCGCGCCCCCCACGGGGCGCGTGAATTGAAACCTCGACTTACAGCAACCCGCCACCTGCACTCGGGTCGCGCCCCCCACGGGGCGCGTGAATTGAAACGGCGGCGAGGGAGGCGCGTTCACGCTGGAGTTCGGTCGCGCCCCCCACGGGGCGCGTGAATTGAAACATTTCGCGGCGGGGGCGGCGGGGCGGGGGAGGTAGGTCGCGCCCCCCACGGGGCGCGTGAATTGAAACGCCCTCAAAAAAATTCATCCGCGTTTGCAGCGGTCGCGCCCCCCACGGGGCGCGTGAATTGAAACCGCTCCCGCCCGCAATTTGCAAACCCATTGAAAGTCGCGCCCCCCACGGGGAGCGTGAATTGAAACCTCATCCAGCTGAACAACGCCGAAACCGCCCTGTCGCGCCCCCCACGGGGCGCGTGAATTGAAACGCCCGCACGGCGGCGGGCGGGTCAAACGCCGATGGTTGCGTCTCGGGGGGTGGTGGAATGAAAGACGTAGGTGATTGATGTCAGGGTGTTTGATCCCGGTTGCGCGTTCCGCGGGCGGGACGGGGTGGGCAAGGAGATCGGCGTTGTTGAGGGGATGGCGGCCCCGACAAGCGGGGCCCTTGTTCTTTGGCCGTGTGATACATTTGCCTTTGTTCTCGCCGGCGAGTGCCGGCATAGGATGCCCGGCGCCGAAGGCCTTCGGCGCCGGGCAGGAGCGGTGAACCCGTCGGGGCCCTTGGCATTCCATGCCGCTAGGGAGCTTGGGTCCCGCTCCTTCTTTGGTTCAGGTCGAACAGTTGCAGGGGCGACGGGTGACTCCGCCAGCCCGGGAACAAGGAGGATCAATCCATGAACGCAAGAAGAATGCACGTCGGCATCGACGTGTCCAAGGAAAAACTCGACTGTTTCGCGCCCGGTTCCAAGGCGTCGAAGACGGTTTCCAACAATGCCCAAGGCGTTCGCGGAATCATCGCGCTCGCTCAGAAGAACGGCTGGGCCGTCTGCTGCGAATCGACGGCCGTTTACGGCACGACCCTGATCGAAGGCTGCCATGCCGCCGGACTGGCCGTTGTCGTGGCGAACCCGCTCCGGGTCAGGCGCTTCGCCCAGGGCAAGGGCATCCTCGAGAAGACGGATGCCATCGACGCACGGGTCATTGCGCAGTATGCCGACGAAAACCAGCCGAAACCCGCCCGCAAGCCATCAGAAGGAGAACGCCTCCTGCGGGAGCTTTCGGACGGCATCGGGTTCTACCTCAAGCAGATCCAAATGGTGCTCGGGCGCTTGGAACAGTGCCCCCGCGGCAACGCCATCCGCCGGGAACTCGTCCGCACCCTCCAGCAGCACCGGAAAGCCCTTGCCCGGCTCAAGGCGAGGCGGGCGGAGGTTGCCGCGGCCGACGGAACGATCGCGCGCCGGCGCGACCGCTTCGCCCTGGTCCAAGGCGTCGGCGAGACGGTTGCGTTGGACCTTATCGCCGGGATGCCGGAACTGGGAACGCTTTCGGGGAAGGAGGCGGCCAAGCTGGCGGGTGTCGCGCCAATCCCGGACGAAAGCGGCAAAACGGAGCGGAAACGGAAGATAGCGCAAGGCAGGCTGGACGCACGCAACAGCCTGTACATGGCGGCACTGGTGGCTTCGCGGCACAATCCGGTGTTGCATGGGTTTTATGAAAGACTCTTGGCCAAGGGGAAGCCCAAGAAGCTGGCGCTTGCCGCGGTGATGCGCAAGCTGGTCGTGTTGCTGAACCGGATCGCGAAGGATGAAAACTTCGTTCCGGTAGCAGGCGGGGTCAAACGGAAAGCGAAATGAAGCCCGGCCATGGGAAGTCCTCCTTGGACAGTCCCAAAACATGCCCCCCAAAAAGACAGTTGCTCCCATCCGCGCCAATGCGTTCCGCGGGATGCGGCCCGGACGGAGCCGGGCCCTCCCATGGGGGGGCGGCGGGAGTTGGCGAAACAGCGGGCACCGGGGACGGTGCCCCTCCCCGGGGTGAAACAGAGGGAGTTGGCGAAGCGGCGGGAGCGGGGCGGGAGGGGCAACGTCCTCGTTGCCCGTGAATGGCGAAACGGCTTGGTTTTGGACGGGGAGGCGGCGGCCCCGACAAGCGGGGCCCTCCCCATCCGCGCCAATGCGTTCCGCGGGATGCGGCCCGGACGGAGCCGGGCCCTCCCATCCGGAGGCGGGCGGTGGTTGGGGAAACGGCGGGCAACGGGGACGTTGCCCCTCTCCGCCGAAGACAAAGCGGTCCGGCATCCGCAAGGGAAATGCAGGGGCAGGGACAGCAGGGAGAACAGGGCGGCAGGGACGGGAAGGGCGGAATTTCTCCGGCGCAGCCTTCCCGTCTCCGCCCGGACTGTCCATCCCATTCCGCCGCCGCCGCGCGTTTCGCATTGTCCGCCGGGACGTCCTCCGCTACATTCCCCGCCATGGCCGTCCCGCGAACGTCCGCGCCGCGATGGTCGCCGGCGGCCGGACTACCCAAACCCCGAAAAGACATGCCGAACCATGGATAAAACCGTTCTGAAATCGGCGACCCTGGCGGTTGCCGGGGGCGCGCCCGCCCAAAAGGACATTCTCGTCGAAAACGGCCGCTTCGCCCGGATCGCCGACCGCCTCGCGCCGGAGGAAACCGAAAACGCCGTGGTGGTGGACTGCAGCTCCTTCGCCGTCATGCCCGCCTTCTACAACGGCCACACCCACGCCGCAATGACCCTCCTGCGCGGCTATGCCGACGACATGGAACTCGGCCGCTGGCTCACCGAATACATCTGGCCTTTCGAGGCAAAGCTGACCGCCGACGACATCGAGACCGGCAGCCGCCTCGCCGTCCTCGAAATGATCAAGTCCGGCACCGTCTTCTTCGCCGACATGTACTGGCAGCGCGGGCGCACCATCGAGGTCGTCGAAGAAATGGGCGTGCGCGCCGCCATCGGCGTGACCATCGCGGACGCGCTCCTGAGCGAGGAACAGCTGGAGGAGTGTTTCGACTTCCTGGCCGCGCACACGGGCGAATCCGACCGCGTCAAACTCGTCGTGATGCCCCATTCCGTCTACGCCGCCACCGAAGCGACCCTCCGCCGCTGCATCGAAATTGCGCGCGCCGAAAACTACCTCATCCACACCCACCTCTGCGAAACGGCCAAGGAAGTCGCCGACTGCCAGGCGAAGTACGGCTGCGGACCCGTCGAACTCTGGCGCCGTCTGGGCGGGCTCGACGACCGCTTCGTCGCGGCCCACTGCGTGCAGTTCACCGAAAGCGACATCCGCGCCTTCGCGGAGGCCGGGGCCACGGCCGTGCTGAACCCGACCTCCAACCTCAAGCTCTGCAGCGGCATCCCGCCGGTTCCCGCGCTGCTGGCGGGCGGCGTGAAACTCGCACTGGGCACCGACGGCGCCTCCTCCAACAACAGCCTCGACATGCACGCCGAGATGAAGCTCGCCGCCCTGCTGGCCAAGGTGCAGGGGACGGCCGAGACCCTTCCCGCGCAGGCCGCCCTCGACATGGCGACCCGCAACGTGGCCCGCGCCTACGGCCTGCCCGACGGCGCCGGCGAAATCCGCGAAGGCGCCCCCGCCGACTGCCTCCTGGTGGACCTCCGCAACGAGCGGATGGTTCCCGCGCACGACCTCGCGAGCAACTGGGTCTATGCCGCCGACGCCACCGCCATCGACTCCGTCCTCTGCGCCGGGCGCTTCCTGATGCGCCACCGCCATGTCGACGGGGAAGAAGACATCCTGGAAGCCGCCCGCGCCCGCGCCCGTCGCCTCGCGGCCCGGCAATAGGCGGGATGCCGCGGCGGGAGCCCCGCCCGGAAGCGCGGAAAATCAAACCGGCAGGAAGTCCCCGGTGCCGAAAGCCGGGATGTCCGACTTCGCCTTTTCGGCGGCCTTCGCCGCGGGGCGGAAATCCTCGAGGAACCTGTGCCAGGTTTCGGCGAGGTTGACGAGGCTTTCGAGGGCGCGGTCGAACGCGGCGGGATCGAGGGAGGGCAGGGAGAGGCGGCGCACGGCGATGTATTGGTCCGCCCCGCCGATCTTGGCGAAGAACGCTTCCGATTGGAGGCTCGCCTCCAGCAGGAGATTGGCGAACGTGGCGGCGCCTTCGGCGGGCGGTTCGCCGATTTCGGCGGAAAGGGTCAGTTCGTCCCCCTTGCAGACGAGAAGGACGATGATGCCGTCAATGTCGAGCGCGGCGGCGTTGTCGGCGGCGGTGAGGTCCGCCACGTTGTGGCGGGCGGCGAAATCGGCGATCAGTTCGTTGAATTCCATGGCGCGCTTCCTTTGCGGGATGGGTTTCCGCCCGGTTGGCTTTCCGCGCCGTCCGGACGGGGCGCCACTGGAAGTCGCGCCGGAATATCCCGGATACGCGGTCGATTCTGCCCGACCCCCGCCCGAATGCAACCCCTTTTCCGTTTCCGCGGCGGCCCGGAACCGGATTTTGCCGATGTTTGGCAAAAACGGGCCTTTTTTGCCAAGGCTTGGCAAATCCGCCGGAGTCCGGCCGATCGGTCCGACGGGCAAAAAACGCGGGGGGGCGGGGGGACGGTGGG
>Ga0265298_10002468_pt1 | contig 25756 bp, 20 predicted proteins | sample AusTroGonzalo_MG_3_FD_193486 | JGI IMG/M metagenome (GOLD analysis project Ga0265298, IMG submission 193486) | Bovine rumen microbial communities from tropical cattle in Woodstock, Queensland, Australia - Gonzalo_01 | ecosystem: Host-associated > Mammals > Digestive system > Stomach > Rumen ...
AGGTAACATGAATGGCAAGATGAGGGAAAGATGTTTGATGTTCAAGCAGTATATATATAATGTTGCTATCAGCCGAGCGAGGGATTATCTTGTTGTAATTCATCCTTTCAGTTGGGAGAGGAATAATATTTATATCAATAGGATTACTAACTCTTATAGATTGATTAATGGTCGATGCGAATTTATTCCATTTAGGGAGTTGGAGCTAAAACTATTTGGTGTGATGGACTATATAAAGAATAATAGTTATGTTACAAGCCACGATGCCGTGAATGTCTATAATACTATTCTTGGGAAAAAGTATATTCTAAAGTATGGGGTTGATTCACTTGATGTTCAGGTAATTGCTGCGAAGGCGGAAGAAATGCCCCAGTTTGGGCGAATTTGCAATTCGCCCACAGTGAGTATAAGAATTTGTAATTCGAAAACTACTAACAAAGATAAGAAGATAATAGGATGAACTTGACAAGAGTATTGTATTTCACGACTTCAACGGTGATTGATTGGGTTGACATCTTCACGCGACCAAGTTATAGGCACATCATCGTTGATTCACTTTCCTATTGCCAATCTCATAAGGGATTGATTATCTATGCATGGGTGTTGATGTCGAATCATCTTCACATGATTGTTGATACTAACGATGACACTATGGTGGGCGATGTGTTGCGTGATTTCAAGAAGTTCACGAACAAAAAGCTATTAAAAGCGTTGGAACAGGATGAACACGAAAGCCGGCGCGAATGGCTTCTCGACAGGTTTTGGTTTGCAGGGGCAAACGATAAACGCATCAAGAACTATAGGTTTTGGCAAGAAGGAAACCATGTCGAGGAAATATATACTATGGAGTTCCTGATGCAAAAGTTGAACTACATTCACCAAAATCCTGTCAGAGCTGAAATTGTGGCGAAGCCAGAGGATTATTTATATAGTTCAGCGTTGAATTATGTGGGCGAAAAAGGATTGTTGAATGTTGAATTGATAAGTTGAGCTATGATGAATCGGATTACAAATCCTTATACTCGACACAGCCGCATTGCAAATGCGGCTGAACACACTTCCAAGTGTGACTTTGGTTTGGGCGAGAATCGGATTACAAATCCTTATACTCGTCACAGCCGCATTGCAAATGCGGCTGAACCTCAAACACATTTGGCCTTTAGTTTGGACGAATTTGCAATTCGGCCACAGTGAGACACGAATTTGTAATTCGGAAATCAAAATCAAAGAGGAATGAGATGAAAAAGCCTGTAAAACATAGAAAAGCAAAGATAGTTCTAATAACCATTGCGGGCCTTTTCATCGCCTTCCTCTGCATCCCCGTGCCGCGCTTCGACAAACCTTATTCGACGGTGTTGACGGCGAAGAACGGCGAGCTGCTCGGTGCGAAGATTGCCGACGATGGCCAATGGCGCTTCCCTGCCACGAATAACTATTCCCCGAAATACGTCGCCTGCCTCTTGGAATACGAAGACCGCTGGTTCTTCTTCCATCCAGGCTTCAACCCCGTGGCTTTCGTGAAGTCGTTCATCGACAACATCAAGGCTGGTGAGGTGGTGCGCGGCGGCAGTACCATCTCGATGCAGGTGGTGCGCATGTCGCGCGACAACCCGCCCCGCACATACGCTGAGAAACTCTGGGAAGTCATTCTGGCTATGCGGTTGGAACTGCATTACTCCAAGCGGTCTATCCTCAACATGTATGCAGCCAATGCGCCCTTTGGAGGTAATGTGGTCGGTATCGACGCTGCGGCGTGGCGCTATTTCCATACCACGCCCGACAACCTGTCATGGGGTGAGGCAGCCACCCTTGCCGTGCTGCCCAATTCGCCGGCACTTATCCACCCTGGCCGCTCGCGCGACCGTTTGGAGCAGAAACGTGACGAGCTGCTGAAAAGGATGCCCAATGCTAAGGCATATATCCCAAGACGGTTTCACGCGCCTAAACTCTCGGAGGAAGACGCCGAGCTGGCCATGATGGAGAATATACCTGACAAGCCTTTCGATATGCCGATGCTGGCTTACCATTACCTCAGCGACCAGGACAAACACCATCACGGGCAGCAAATCTCCTCCACTCTTGATTATAATTTACAGCGTTCAGTGTTGGATATCATGTATCGTCATCATGAGGCCAATGTGATGAACAATATTGACAATGCTGCAGTCTATGTTGTTGATTATCTGAATGATGAAATTGTAGCGTATGTGGGCAACAACAGTAATGCTTCGGATGCAGCCATGGTCGATATGGTGAAGGCGCAACGCTCGACAGGTAGCATCCTCAAGCCATTCCTCTTCGCTGCCATGCTGGACGAAGGCACCTTACTGCCCGAGATGATTCTGCCTGACGTGCCGATGAGTCTGGCGGGCTTCACGCCGAAGAACTACAGCGGCGAGTACTGGGGTGCAGTGCCTGCCGACAAAGCCCTGCAGAACTCACTCAATGCGCCTTTCGTACATTTGCTACGCGAACATGGACAGCAGCGTTTCCACGGCTTGCTGAAGCAGCTGCCGCTGAAAGGTATAGTTTACGATGCAGAGCATTACGGCCTGTCTCTTATTGTGGGCGGTGGAGAGGCTTCGCTCTATGACATCTCCAACGCCTACGCCAAGATGGGACGAAAGCTGGCGGCGCATGTCAACGAGAGCTATGATGTGAAAGTAGACGAGAAAGAGTCTCCCTTTTCGGCAGAAGCCATCGCCGAAACCTTCAATGTGATGAAAGGCCTGACCCGTCCCACGAGCCAGATAGGGTGGGGAGGGTTCTCCTCGTCGGCACAGGTGGCTTGGAAGACGGGCACCAGCTTCGGCTTCAAGGATGCTTGGGCGGTGGGACTCACCGACCGCTACGTGGTGGGCGTGTGGGTAGGTAACTCCGATGGCGAGGGCCGTCCGGGACTGACGGGTGTGGGTGTTGCCGCGCCTATCCTTTTTGATGTAGTCGGCAAGCTCAACGACAGCTATCGCTATCCCGCCAACACTTCGGAGAGCATCGAGATAGAGGTTTGTGCCGAGTCGGGCTACCCCAAGTCGGAATACTGCCCGCATACCAAGAAAATTCGCGTGCCCAACGTGGAAAACCAGACGGGCGTGTGCCCCTATCACAAGAAAGTGTTTTTGGACGAGTCACGACAGTTCCAAGTGCTTCCCGACTGCTATCCCGTCGACCAGAAATGCTATGAGGTGTATTATGTGTTGCCCCCTGTGATGGAGTGGTTTTATAAGAAGCATTCGCCTTTGTTCCGGCCTTTGCCTGCCTTCTATCCGGGTTGTGGCACGGCGCATCCCGACGAGGTGATGGCTTTCGTCTATCCCAAGAGCGATGCCAAGGTGAGCATCCCCATCGGCATCCGAGGCGACCGTCAGCAGGTCATCTTCGAGATTGCCCACCGCAACCCGCAGAAGACCATCTATTGGAATCTGAACGACGAGTTCCTCGGCACTACCCGCCTCAACCATCAGATGCCTATTGACGTGGAGAAAGGCACCTATCGCCTTCGTTGCGTGGACGAAGACGGTGTGGAGTTGAATCGGAAGATTGTGGTGCAATAGCGCAGGTCCCTGAGCCTGTCGAAGGGCCGGAGCACACTTACCAGGCATAAGCCTCAGCCGTCATCCATTTCCCCTGTACTTTCAGCACGCGCTCAATGACATCGCGCACACAACCCTTGCCCCCAGGCCTTTCACTGACAAATTTGCTGATGGCCTTCACCTCGGGTGCGGCATCGGCGGGGCAGGCAGGCAGACCCACGCACTGCATCACGCGCAGGTCGGGGATGTCGTCACCCATGAAGATGATTTCCTCGGGCTTCAATTCGTATTCCTTTATGTACTCGTTGAGTTTCAGTACTTTGTCGGGAATACCAGTGAACACATCGGTCACGCCGAGGCTGTTCATGCGGACGATGGTCGAGGGACAGATGGCACCCGAAATCACGGCCACATGGTAGCCCAACTTGGAGGCCAACTGCAGCGCATAGCCGTCTTTCACGTTGGTGGCGCGTAGGGGATGCCCCTCGAAGTCACAGAAGACGGTGCCGTCGGTCATCACGCCATCAAAGTCGAAGATGAAGGTGGTGATAGGTGAGAAGAGGGAATCAATTTCGTTCATGGGATGTTGGTTTTCTGGCACAAAAATAGGGAAATTGCCGCTTGATAACGCAAAAATGCTTAAATTTGCGCCCTATTTTATGCAATTATGAGAATCAGACATCAAAACGATAATGTGGAAGCCATCGTGGCCGCGACGATAGAGGCCATGGAAGCCGTGAAAGGCAAGGAGATTGTCACCTTGGATTTGCGCGAAATCACCACCGCAGTGACGGACTATTTCGTCATCTGTCACGCGCCTTCGAAGACGCAGGTGGATGCCATCGCCGACAAGGTGGAAGAACTGGTTTTTGAAAAGACGAAAAGCAAGCCCTACCACGTGGAGGGTCGCGACAATACGGAAGGGATTTTGATAGACTGCGTGGATGTCGTCGTTCATGTGTTCTTGGAATCGGCACGTGGCTATTACAAACTGGAAGAGCTTTGGGCCGATGCCGAAAGAATCGTGAAAGCGACTGAAGATTAATCTTTTCAAATTCAATGTTTTACAATGGAGAACAACGAGACTCAAGAGCCTGGAAACAACCCGAACAGGCCTATACAGCCCAACCAACCGAATCAAAGACCCAACGGCAAGCGACGGTTTAACCTGTTGTGGATATATGCCATTTTGGCAATAGCCCTCATCGCGGTGAATTTCTTGTGGAAGGATTCCAGCGCGCCTCGAGAGGACATCAATCAAGGTAAGCTTATCGAGCTTTTGGAGAAGCAGCAGGTGCAGCGCATTGACTTGGTCAACAAGAATGAGGCTGAGATATTTCTGAATCAAAAAGGCCTGTCGGAGCATTTCCCTGATGTGACACCTGGCATGGATGGCACCACTTCGGCGCCGAGCTATATTTATAAAATAGGATCGCTTGAGCGCTTTGAGGAAATGGTGGAAACCGTACAGAAAGAGAAAGAAATCGCTAACCCAGTGTATATCAATAATGTGGAGCGCAAGAGCTGGCTCTCCGACTTCTTGATTGGCTGGCTGCCTTTCATCATTCTGATTGTGGTTTGGATTGTCATCATGCGTGGCATGGGTCGTGGCATAGGTGGCGGAGGCGGTGCCGGCTCGATTTTCAATATCGGCAAGTCGCGCGCCCAGCTCTACGACAAGAACACCAGTGTCAACGTGACCTTCAAGGACGTGGCGGGTTTGGAAGAGGCCAAGGTGGAAATCATGGAAGTCGTCGACTTCCTGAAAAACCCCGAGAAATATACTAAGTTGGGCGGCAAGATTCCGAAGGGCGTGCTGCTGGTAGGCCCTCCCGGAACAGGTAAGACCCTGCTGGCCAAATCGGTGGCAGGCGAAGCCAACGTGCCTTTCTTCAGCCTTTCGGGCTCCGACTTTGTGGAGATGTTCGTCGGCGTGGGTGCCTCACGTGTCCGCGACTTGTTCAACAACGCCAAACAAAAGGCTCCGTGTATCATCTTCATTGACGAAATCGATGCCATCGGTCGTGCCCGTGGCAAGAGTGCCATCACGGGTGGTAACGACGAACGCGAAAGCACACTGAACCAGCTGCTTACTGAGATGGATGGCTTCGGCACTAACTCTGGTGTCATCGTGTTGGCTGCCACCAACCGCGCTGACATCCTCGACAAGGCCTTGCTCCGTGCTGGCCGTTTTGACCGCCAAATCTATGTGGAATTGCCTGACATTGTGGGTCGTAGGGAAATCTTCGAGGTGCACATGCGCGGCTTGAAACTTGCCGACGACGTCGACAAGGAGTTCCTGGCCAAGCAGACCCCGGGCTTCTCGGGTGCCGACATCGCCAATGTGTGCAACGAGGCCGCACTGATGGCCGCCCGCAAGGGTAAGGAAATGATTGACAAGCAGGACTTCCTTGATGCCGTCGACCGCATCATCGGAGGCCTCGAGAAAAAGAATAAGATCATCACCGCCGAGGAGAAGAAGGTCATTGCTTTCCACGAGGCGGGTCACGCCACCACGAGTTGGCTGTTGCAATATGCCCATCCGTTGGTCAAGGTGACCATCGTGCCGCGTGGCAACTCGCTTGGTGCGGCTTGGTATCTGCCAGAGGAACGCCAAATCACAACCAAGGAGCAGATGTATCACGAGATGATTGCCACTTTGGGAGGTCGCGCCGCCGAGCAGGTGATTTTTGGCCAGATCTCCACAGGAGCCCTGTCCGACCTTGAAAAGGTGACCAAGCAGGCCTTCGCCATGGTGACCTATTACGGCTTGGATGATGAAATCGGCAACAGAAGCTACTACGACTCAACGGGTCAGCAGGACTACAGCCTGACGAAGCCTTACAGCGAGAAGACGGCCGAGACCATCGACCAACAGGTGAGCAAAATCATAGAGAAAGCCTATCAAGAGGCCATCTCCATCCTGACGCAGCATCGCGACGGTCTGACCGAGTTGGCCAACAAACTTATCGACAAGGAAGTCATCTTTGGCGAGGATTTAGAAAATATCTTTGGCAAGCGTCCTTGGGGCAACTCGGAAGACGAGAAGCTGAAAAACGCTGCCTTGAAAGCGGCTGAAAAAGAAACAGAAGACCAACCTGAAAACGCATAACGCCATGGCTTGGGACAACAAAGGAGAAAACACGGACGCCACCTTTAAGGAGCAGATGCTGGCCAAGGTGCGAAACGCCCTTATTGAGCGTCAGGAAGCCTTGTTCAAGGACATTGACAAGCGCACTGAGACTTGGGTGCCCATCAAGGAGGAGGACGGTACGGCCATCACCTTCGTGCAGAATTTCAAGGAGCATGGCGGTATCTTTATCTATCTCGAGAGCGAGGCCGAGTTTGCCGAGTGCATCAAGCAACTGGCTCCCGAAAACGGCTGGGAACCGCTGTGGTGCACCAGTCCGAAGATGAAGCAGATGCTGAGCAAATATGCTATTCCTTTCACGGAAAGCAAGGAGCGCGAGCCCAAGAAGAAACTGGTCAGCCTGACGGGTTGCGAGTGCTTGGTGGCACAAACGGGTAGCATCGTCCTTTCTGACGCACAGACGCTTACCCGCGAGGCCTATGCTCTGCCCGACATCTTGTTGGTGTATGCCACCACCGACCAAATCGTCCCAGGCATGCGTACGGCTTTCCAGACCGTGAAGCGGAAATACGCCAAAAACAAGCCCTCGCAGATGACCATCATCACAGGGCCAAGCCGCAGCACCGACATCGAACAGACCCTGGTCATTGGTGCCAGCGGTATCCGCCAGGTGGCGGTGTTCCTTATTGACGAAGAATAATGCAGAATGATGAATGATGAATTATGAATGATTGCCTCAGATAGGCTTATTCTGCATTCTACATTCAGCATTCTATTTTAGTTGATTGATTATAGCTTCTATTGAAACCCCTTCGGCCTCGGCGGTATAGTTCCTGATGATGCGGTGCCGCAAAATCGGGATGGCGACGCGCTGCACGTCCTCGATGTCGGGCGAGTATTTGCCCGTCAGCAGGGCGTTGGCCTTGGCTCCGATGATGAGGTATTGCGAGGCACGCGGACCGGCACCCCAGCTGAGGTAACGGTTGGCCCATTCGTGGGCTTTTACCGTGTGGGGACGGGTCTTAGCAACCAGATTCACCGCATATTCATAGACATTGTCGGGTACGGGCACGCGGCGCACCAGTTGTTGGAAATACAGAATCTCCTCAGGCGACAGTACAGCGTTCACCTCAGTGATGTTGCCCACGGTGGTGCTCTTCACGATGTCAATCTCCTCATCGTAAGAAGGATAATCGAGCATGAGGTTGAACATGAAGCGGTCCAACTGGGCTTCAGGCAGGGGATAGGTGCCTTCTTGCTCGATGGGGTTCTGCGTAGCCAACACGAAGAACGGCTCCTGCAGCTTGTAGGTCTTGCCCGACACGGTGATGCTCTTCTCCTGCATGGCTTCGAGCAGGGCGGCTTGCGTCTTGGGCGGGGTACGATTGATTTCGTCGGCCAGGACGATGTTGGCGAACACGGGGCCTTTGATGAACTTGAACTGCCTCGACTCGTCCAAAATCTCAGTACCCAAGATGTCGGAAGGCATCAGGTCGGGGGTGAACTGGATGCGGCTGAAACTCAAGCCCAAGGCTTTGCCGATGGTATTGACCAACAGCGTTTTGGCCAAGCCAGGCACGCCCACGAGCAGCACATGGCCTTGGCAGAAGATGGACAGGATGGTGTTGTGGATAATGTCATGCTGTCCGACGATGACTTTACCGATTTCCTTGCGGAGGGTCTCATATTTCTCGACCAGCGCCTTGGCGCCGTCGACATCTGAAGCGTAGTTTGTCATTGAAAATTCCAATCGTAATAAAAATCATAATCTTTGTAAGCCTCGTCGAGGCGGATATAAGCCTTGGCCGCCTTGTTGCCCACCCATTTGCCTATGGCTTCTTGGCGCTTTTGTCCCATGGCCCAGCTTTGGATGAGGCTATAGTCATCTTTAAGGTTAGCCTTATGGACTTCAGTCTTCCGTTTGACCATAATAAGGCGGAAAGCATCCTTGTTCTCATTGGTGGTCATTGGTACGGGATCGGAGACCTGCCCTACTTCTAGGCGGCTGATGATGAAAGCCAGGTTCTTATACTCGGGATATCCCTGCTCAAGTTCCTGCAAGTCTTGCAAACTGAGCCAGTTGCCTCCCGATACGGCGTTGCTGAGGTAGCCACCGTTATTCTTTGAATCGTCGTCGCTGTATTTCTTACAGGCTTCTTCAAAGGACATATCGCCGTTGCGGATGAGTTGAGCTACTGAATCGAGTTGGTTTTGGGCTTTTTCCAAGGCCTCTACAGGCACTTTAGCGGTCAGTAGAATATGCCGACAGTTAACGGTTTCTCCTCGACGTTCGATTAATTGAATGATGTGGAAACCAAACTCGGTCTCCACCACGTCGGAGATTTCACCATCGCGAAGATTGAAGGCGACATTCTCGAATTCGGTGGCATAAACGCCTTTGCCGGCAAAGCCAAGCTCACCGCCTTGACGGGCTGAACCTGGGTCTTCTGAATAAAGCACCGCCATGGTAGCGAAGCTGCTCTCTCCACTGAGGATGCGCTTGCGGATTTGATAAAGACGGTCTTTCACCTGTAGTTTTTCGTCGATGCTGACGGGCGGACGTTTCACGATTTGAACGATTTCATAACTTGGACTGATGGTAGGAAGGCTGTCTTTAGGGATGTTGTTGTAGAAGTCTTTGACTTCTTGCGGCGTCACTATCACGTTTTCCATGATTTTGGCTTGCACCTGCTCTTGCAGCATGTTGTCTTTTGCGGCCTGTCGCACTTCCTCTTTGATTTCCGACATGCTCTTGCCGAATTGGGCCTCCATCTTCTCCTGTGAACCGAAACGGCTCACAAACCATTGCATCCTTCTGTTCAACTCGGTTTCCACCTGTTCGTCGGTGACGGTGATGCTGTCCATCTCTGCCTGATTGAGCATGAGTTTTTGAAGCAGTAACTCTTCCAAGATGTGGGCCCGCACTTCCTTTCCCGTACCTTCGGCCATGCCTTGCATGCGGTATTGGATGTATTGGTTCTCGATGTCGGATTGAAGGATGATGTTCTTCCCGACAACGGCCACCACCTTGTCGATGACTTGGGGCTGACGGTTCTGCGCCATCATCGGCAAAGCCAAAAACAGCAGCGCTATGATAATCCAGTTTCTTTTCATTATTTCAAGATTCAAAGATTCAAAGATTCAAAGATTCAAAATTCAAAATTCAAAATTCAAATATAAAGATTCTACATTCATCATTCCACATTCATCATTCTACATTCATCATTCCACATTCATCATTTCACATTCATCATTTCACATTCATCATTCCACCTTAGGTGATCCCACATAAACCTCAAACGCTCCTTCCTTTTGTGCCTTATCGTACAATGCCGCCTGCATCTTCTCGATGAGGGTCTGTTTGCGTTGGGCAAGGATGACGCTCTTGATGTTGTTGCGCACCATCTCGATGGGAGAAGTGCTCTCTTCCAGCAGATAGTCTACGAAGCGTACCATGTAAGTGTAACCATTCACATCAAAGCTGACGAACTTGTTCTTTTTCAGGAAGTTCTCCGCGTTGAAAACTTGTATTGGAACGATGTTGGTCAGCTCGTCTAGGCGCATCCATTGGTCCACGTCAACATAACTCTTTACTGCGTAATAGGTGGCTTGGATATCGATGTTTTGCAACATGAGGGTGTCAGGATCGTTCAGCAGTTTCTTGAAGTCGGCTTTCTGCTTGCAGTCTTCATCAAGGATAACGTAAACCACACGCACCATAGTGTTACGCAATTGGAAGTCTTCCTTGTTTTGTTCGTAGTATTCGGCAATTTCGTCTTCATTGACGATGGTGTCCAACTTCTGGTCGATGAGCTGGCTTTCGTATTCGTAAATGATAAGCGAATTCCGGTATTCTTCCATTTGCTTGTCGAGGTCGAGGGCTTCCTTGTTGAGGTTGCTTTCGGCCTGATGAATCAACAACTGTCTCCTAATCCAAGAGTCGATAAAGGTGCTGACACGTTGTATGCTGTCCATGGTGCTGGCACCTTCGGGCACGATGCCTTTCAGATCCGACTCATAGAGGTACTTGCCGCAGCACTCGGCCACCACCACTTCCATTGAACTTTTCTGGAAGTAGTCGCAGCCCGACAACAGCGCGAGGAAAGCGATACCGATCAGGACACCTGTCTTCTTCATTGATACTTCTTCCTGACTTTATCTAATACTTTCTCGTCAATCTTCACAGGATAGCGTTCCTTCAGCGATTTCACCCATTTCTGTTCAAGTTCCACTTGATAGTCGGAGGTGACGAGGCCACGGGCTTCCTTGAGGGTCTTTTGCTCAGGCTTGCGTACCTCTCTTATGCATACAATAGTGGTCGACTTGTCGACAGTGGAGGGGATTTCGTTTCTCACACCCACCTTCCATTCTGTCTGGTCAATGAAGTTGTTGTCGCCTTTTTGGTAATGGTTATGACGAACGAAGACGGCGGGGATGGAGTCGCGTTGAACAACGCTTCTCAGACTATCGAGTTCGATGCCTTTGTCCAAAAGGGCTTTCACCTTAGGCAGTGATTCTGGCTTTGTTACTGTGATGATGGTGGCGTAGACGCGGTCTTCCCACATGTACTTGGCGGCATTGCGCTTGTGGAATTCCTCCAAGCCGAGCGTGTCTTTCACGGCCTTGTCCCACACTTCCTTGTCCATGAGGTCGAAGAGCATGATGCCGTCTCTGTATTCTTGTACCAAGGCCTTGAATTCTGGATATTTTTCCTCAAGGTGGGCATCTGCATAATCCAAGACAGCGTTGTTGGAGAAACTTTCATACAGCTGATAGGCGTAGGCGGCGGGAGAGATGTACTTCTGCATCGTCATGTTTCCCTTGATAAATTCGACAAAGTTGCTCACCTTGGTGGGATGGCCATCCAAGCTGAACAAGATGGCGTTCATGTCGGCCTTTTCGGAAGGTTCGTAAGCCTTGCGCAGGATGCTGCTGTCGATAGTGGCAATGAAAGTCTCCAGATGTTTGTCGTTTTGCTTGAACTTATATTCGTGCTTGGCTTGTTTTAGCACCAGTTCCTCGGATTTCTTGGAACGCAAGTCCTTCTCTATGCGTTCTGAAAGACCTTGCTTTTCTTTCTCGAAGGTGTTCACACCGCTCTTGCCCAGCAGTTTAATGATGTGAAAGCCGTAGTTGGTTCGGATGGGCTTGGCTATCTGGCCGACTTCCAGCGATTTGCAGGCTTCGATGAATTCGGGGACGATACGGCTGACGGTGAAGGGACTCAATGCGCCGTCGCGGGAGACGGTGCCCTTGTCGTCGGTGTATTGCTTCACTTTTTCTGCCCAGTTTTTGCCTCCATCCTCCATCAGCTCACTATAGATGTTGTCGGCTTTTTGTTTCATGGCAGTCACATCTTCTTCAGGGGCGTCAAAGGGCAGCTGCAGGAAAATGTGGGCGGCTTGGATGGTTCCCATGGCATCGGTCACGCTTTGCACCTTGATGATGTGGTAGCCGAAGTCGCTGCGCACGGGCATCGAAATCTCACCTTCTTTGGTGTTGTAGGCACCGGTCTCAAAGGGATACACCATGTCGAAAACGGTGAAATAGCCGAGGTCGCCGTGGTTGCCGGGACGGGCGGGAGTGTCTGCAGTGGCCTTCATGCCTTTTGCCGAAGGGTCATCGGAATATTGGTCGGCCAAGGCGGCGAAGTCGGCACCTCTAGCCAGGGCTTTCTTACGGATGTCCATGGCTTTGTTGTAAGCCTTCAGCGTGTCGGACGGCAGGGCGTTCTTGTCGCAGCGGATGAGGATATGCGAAGCGCGGATGTCCTTTTGCTTGCGCTGATAGGCTTCTTGAATCAGCTCGTCGGTGATGTCATCGCTGCTCATGAAAGGTTTGGCCAGTTGCTTGCGGTAGCCCGCCAGCTCCTTCTGGAACTTGGCACTGGTGTCCAGCTGAAGGCGTTCGGCTTCCATCACCTTCATGCGGAAGGTCGTGAAGAGGTCGAGGTATTCATCAACGGTTTTCTTTTCGATGACATCACTCTTGAGGTTGTTCTTGTAATACACATCGCAGAATTCCTTCACGGTGACGTCTTGGTCGCCAATGGTCATCAAGACTTGCTTGTCGAGTTTCGACTGCGCATTGGCTAAAAACGTTGGCATGATAAATGCAGCCAATACAAACAGTTTCAAAAAGTTACGGTTTTTCATTTTTGATATCTTTGCTTATTATGTTCAATAACGAGATGTTTTGATAGTTATTATTTCAATGCGCCTTCCACTTCAAGGCCTTCGGCGAGAACATGTAGGTCGGTGACGTCGACTTTCTCAAATACGGCTTTCACGTTTTCTATTTCACCGAGATGAACGAGAATTTGGCTCTCGGGCTGTTTTTCAATCAAGCCTTCTGGAAGTTTGTCTTTCAACAGGCTGAGTACCGTGGTAAGCATGGTGTCGGAGCCTAGGCCGGCGTCAAGTTGCAGCAACAAGTCGCTGCCCACCAACTCTTTGATGATCAAATTGGCGGAGATGTCTTTTTTGATGAAGCCTAGGTTGAGCGGGTAGGTCACGCGCATGGTCTTTCCGTCAACAAAAGCAAGTGCAATCTGTTGCTTGGCCTTTTCTGCAATGAGGTTTTGCAGTTCGGGAAATGAAATAGATGCTTTCATCAGCTTCTCTTGCTGTAGTTAGGCGCCTCTTGGGTAATCGTCACGTCGTGAGGATGGCTTTCGAGGATGCCCGAGTTAGTGATGCGGATGAACTTGGCTTTCTTCAGGTCTTCGATGGTATGCGAACCCGTGTAGCCCATGCCGGAACGCAGGCCTCCGACCATCTGATAGACGACTTCAGAGAGCGTGCCTTTGTAAGGGACACGGCCAGCGATGCCTTCGGGAACGAGCTTCTTCACGTCTTCCACATTGTCTTGGAAGTAGCGGTCCTTCGAGCCTTGTTGCATAGCTTCGAGCGAGCCCATGCCTCGGTAGGTCTTGAATTTACGGCCTTCGTAGATGATGGTGTCGCCAGGCGACTCATCCACGCCGGCGAAGAGCGATCCTGCCATGATGGACGAGGCACCTGCTGCAAGGGCCTTCACGATGTCGCCTGTGTAGCGGATGCCACCGTCGGCGATGACGGGGATACCCGTGCCGTCCAAGGCTTTGCATACGTCCATGACGGCAGTGAGTTGTGGCACACCGATGCCGGCCACCACACGCGTGGTGCAGATCGAGCCGGGGCCGATGCCCACCTTGATGGCGTCAGCACCAGCTTCGGCCAAGGCTTTGGCAGCATCTGCCGTGGCGATGTTGCCCGCCACGATGTCGATGTCGGGATAGTTGGCCTTCAGGTTGCGTACCATGTCGATGACACCTTGCGAATGGCCGTGGGCTGTGTCGACGACCAAGGCGTCCACGCCAGCGTCAACCAAGGCGGCGGCGCGTTCAAGGGTGTTGGCGGCGATGCCCACAGCGGCGGCCACACGCAGACGTCCGCGTGAGTCCTTGCAGGCATTGGGGCGCGCCTTCACCTTGATGATGTCTTTATAGGTGATGAGGCCAACGAGGCGGTTGTCCTTGTCGACCACAGGAAGTTTCTCGATTTTGTGTTCTTGCAGGATGTCGGCGGCCTTCTCAAACGACACTTCGGTGGTGGTGATGAGGTCTTTGCTGGTCATCACTTCAGCGATGGGACGGTCGAGGCCGCGCTCGAAGCGCAGGTCACGGTTGGTTACGATGCCGACGAGTATGTTGCCGCTGTCGACCACGGGGATGCCGCCAATATGGTATTCGCTCATCAGGTCGAGGGCGTCTTTCACGGTGGCATCCACATGGATGGTCACCGGGTCGCTGATCATGCCGTTCTCGGCGCGTTTCACCTTACGCACTTCGGCGGCCTGCTTGCCGATGGTCATGTTCTTGTGCAGCACGCCGATGCCGCCTTCTTGGGCGATGGCGATGGCCATGCGCGATTCCGTCACGGTGTCCATGCCGGCGGAGACCACAGGGATGTTGAGGTCGATATGGCGTGAGAACTTGGTCTTCAGGCTCGTCTCGCGCGGGAGTACATTGCTATAGGAAGGGACCAGCAGGACATCGTCGTAGGTCAGGCCTTCACCAACAAATTTTTCATTATCAAGTGCCATGGCGATTGGGTTTTAATTAATCTGCAAAAGTACGGTTTTTTTTCGATAGGGTATCGATGAAACTGGCTAAAAATAGCAAAAACTCCTTGTTCTCTGCTGAAAGTCTAATTTTTTTGCACATTCCGCAGGAAATAGACGTGTTTTATTTGACAAATAACAGCTTTAGAAACATCCGAAATTTGCAGACTTTGGGGCCATAAGTCGATATTTTTATGCGTTAAAGCCCGAAAGTATGCTTTTTTATTCAAATAGGTCTTTTAGAGTGACGACATTTTGAAACAAATGGCTGTATTTGTTGTGCGCCAAACCGTATGTGGTGACGAGAACGGGATGGATGGCTTTGCGGATGCCACGGGTTTCACGAAAGATTCTGACTCTGCGTTCCATGTCGTCATAGTCCTTGGCTTTCATGGTGTATTTGCCGTGATAAAACTTCATTTCGCAAACGTTGATTACCTTGTCGGCGCGTTGGATGATAAGATCTATTTGTGCTTTCTCGTCTGCATTGGGCGGTGTCGTCCACGAATAGACTTGCGTGATAATCCCTGAAATACCTAGGGCTTTCTCGATTTGTTGATGGTGGTTGAGACAGAGTTGCTCAAAGGCAAGTCCAGCCCAAGTGTCGTGCTGCCGTGTCCCGATCTGGTATTGCCAAAACGGCTTGTCGGAATGTCCGTACTTGTTGATGAATTTGTAATAGAACAAGGTAAATGGGTCGACGAGTTGGTAGATGCCCATTCGTGCCTTGTTGCCGAATCCCTTGTAGCAGCGAATGAAGTCGCAGTCAATGAGGTTTTGCAGCAACTTGGAGAAATGGCCGTTCATCTCCAGTTGGGTGGCTTGAAGGATTTCCTCGCGTGTCATGCCTTTGTTTTTCGTGCTCAGAGCCTCGACGACTTTAATGTAATTCTCCGATTTTTCAAACAGCGAATTGTAAAGGGCGTCAAATTCGTCGTCCAATCTGCCCCGTTCGGCGAAGAACATCTCGTCTATATTTTGTGCGAGACTGGCACCGCGTCGGAGGTTTTTCAAATAATAAGGAATGCCACCCATAATCATGTAACACTCTGTGATTTCCTTGTCTTCCATTTCAAGGTCTCGGTTGTGGATGTATTCTTTGCATTCCGCCAAAGTGAATGGGCGGATATAGAGCTTTTGTGTGACCCTGTTGTGCAGTCCGCCACGGTTTTTCAGGATTTTACGTGTAATCCACGATGTGGCCGAGCCGCACACAATCAGCACCATATCATTTTGCGTAACGGCCCAGTCGTTCCAAAAATGCTCGAGTGCCGAGATGAGGTTGCTTCCCCGTGTGTCAATCCACGGCAGCTCGTCGATGAACACCACACGTTTGCCTTTGCCTTGTTTGGCTTCAAGTAACTCACGCAGTTTTTCAAAAGCCTCATACCAAGTCCGTGGTTTGGTGAACTTTCTTCCGTCGCCGTATCTGTTGAGCGATGCGGTGAAGTTGGCTAACTGGTCGCGTTTGCTTTTCTTGGCGAGGCCGGTAAGTTTGAAGGCATAACTGTCGTTAAAGAAAGTGTTGACGAGGAAGGTTTTACCCACCCTTCTTCGGCCATACACCACAACAAATTCGGCTTCCTTGGAGACCATTATGGACTTTAGGTGACTAATTTCATTCTTGCGCCCGACCAGCAAATCGGTAGAGGTTTCGCTTCTCGTTGTCATATTCGGTCGTTTTATGCCGCAAAAATAGGAATAATTCCAATATAAGTGTCCAAAATTTGCAGACTTTTGGGCCATAAGTCGATATTTTTATGCGTTAAAGCCCGAAAGTCTGCAATATTTCGTTTAAAAAAGTGTTTTAAGACGGTGACGTTTTCGCTTTGTGGGTAAATTATTACCTTTGCGGCATGAACAACAAGGAAGCCATAAGGAGAGAGAAACTGTATTACGAAGGTCTGGAGAAAGCCATCGCGCAGCCCATTCCAGCAGCTTCCGTGAAGGAACTTGACGATATTATCTGCGGTCTGGAAGATGAAGAGCAAGCCATCCTGCGCCTTTGGAAAGAGGTGTTGGCTCCTTTGGATGTCGCCATTGCCTTCATCCACGACAACCGTGTGCTGCCGCAAGAGAAAGACCAAATCGTCAACGACGACACCCAGCCACCCTTCATGCTCACGGATGAAATCTTCGGCACCTTGAGGACTTTGATTTCGCCTACCGTTGGCGAGTTCCTTTCCGTACTTCCCATCAGTTCGGGCAACAAGAAGAAATTGCTCGACATGGTCGAGAAAGGCGACCAGAAAGGGTTCGTTTCCTTGTTGGAGAAAACCCAGTGCGACACCACGCCCTTGGCCAAACTCTGCGCTTGCTGCATGGACGACGTGATGGCAGGTTTGACGATGACGGATGAAGAGCGTGCTTTTAGTATCGACCACATTGTAGGCACAATATACGACGATGCCGACAACGAGCGAACGCGTATGGCAGCGGCACAGTTGCAAACCCACATCGAGCAGATCGATGAAGATGACACGCCCGAATCCACCCACCAGTTCTATGAAGATTTCTTTGACTATATAGTGAACCAACTGGCCGCCGACCTTCACTATTACTGGGAGTATTATGAACTATTCACCATAAAAGAGCGCAACCTCATAGAGCCCATCCTTGACCATCCCTTGGCCGTGGATTTGGTGAACCAGCTTTGGAACGAATACAAGGCCAACTTGGTTTTCACCTTGCCCGACGACTTCTTCCACTCAAAATGCGCCGCCGATGACACGGAGCACCTTCATGTAAAACTTTCCGTCGAGGACAAGGGCACGGAGCTTTTCGCCGAGTTCATCAACTATGTGGCTGAGAAGGGCTATATCGAGGACAGCCCTGCCGTGAAAAACCTCTTCGCTTATCGTCTGAGTGGATACTACAGGCCCGAAGGTGAACTGCTGCCCATCGTCTGGAATGGGAAGAACAACAAGTCCTACGAACTTATCTACATCCTCCGTTACCTCTGCGACGGTACCAGCTACAAGAAGATGCGGCTTTTCTTCGAAGGCCCCGAATGGGTGAAGGAGAAGGACAGCAGCTATGCCCATTCCGCAGATACGGAGTTCAGAAGAAGGATGGTGGAGTTTTATCCTGGTGTTTGCGAGTTCAAGAAGTGAGAATTATCCATTAGATTTCCCAAAATCGTGGAATGCAATCCATGATTTTTACCAAATTTGTGGAACATGTTTTTAAAAACCTTGTTTCCACTATAAGTTTACTATAATCACCGCCAACATAGGTGGCTTGCCTATTTTTGCCCAAAAATTTGAGCATGACAGGCAGTAACGACACGAAAACAATCCAGCAGTCCACGAAAAAAGCACGATTGTCTGTGGTGGCAAAGAAAGAATTGCTATCTTTGCGGCATCGCTTCGGCGAAAGGACATCTTGCAAAGGACGTTTGACGACACGGTTCCGACTGGTAAATTCTGGTAAAATTCTATCAAGGGACGAAAGGCGGCAAATGTCCATACCTTATTACTATAGGGCGTGGACTGCTTTTCCTCATTTTTTGATACGGTTTACCAGAGCCATCCAGCGGAATGAGAAAGGTTGGGACGCGCTCTTTTGTTTTTGTTCCAATAACTGAAGCGAGAAAAATGACAAATACAGACATTGGTTCGAAAAAAGCAATATCTTTGCAAAGAAATATCAAATAGTAAAAGACATGGCACAATCTAAAACGAAAAAAACAGGCAAAACCCATAAAGTTTCCATTAAGTTTAAGAAGCAAAAAGCGTCAAAACCATCTACAAAGAAAAAGACAATTAAAGCAGTGATAAAGCCTGAAAGCAATCTTGATGTCTTGCCTTTGAAAGATGAATTATCTATCGTTGAAAAGGCTCAGTTGATTGTAAAAGCCGGGTTGATTGATGGTAATGAGTTTAGCCGCATGCGTTATGAAATTGCCAAAAAAATTGTTGAATATGACAGGATACGAACTGAATGTGAAATAAAGTACGAAAGGCAAAGAAAGACCATCTATAGAATGGCACAACCTTTCCTAAACGGTCATTTCACTTTGGCTGTTGTAGGTAAAATGAGTGCAGGCAAGTCCACCTTTATCAATACCTTGATTGGAGACAACTTGTTTCCAACGGGGTATTTTCAAACCACAAGTACAATAACGTATTTAGAAAAAGGTAATAAACCGATTATGGAAGCGTCTTTTTGTGACGGACATGTTGAAACAGTTTTAGACGATATTTCAGAGATCAAGACCAGGTTGCACGAACTTGTTGCAATTGACGAAAAATATCGTAGTCTTCCAATTTATGATATCAATCTGTTCATATCAGAAGGAGCAGGACTCGATGATATTATGGAAGCAAAAAATGGTATAGAAGCAAAAAGAAAAAAAACAATTGATGAGGATTTGTTAAGGGACTATGTTAGTACTCACCCCAAAGAAAGTATGGCAAAAAGCATAACAATAAAATATCCATTGCCAGAAGAGTATGAAGGGTGGCGGATTATTGACACTCCTGGTGTTGCGGCTCGAGGTGGAATTCAAGATGTTACTATGGAATTGTTTGCGGATAGTGACGATGATGATCATAAGATTGTTGATGCTATTCTGTTCTTGCATAGCGGAATGGAAAACATTGAAGACGAGTCCGTTTCTAACTATATGGAGGAATTCGCAAATGGCTTGACAGAAGAAGCCAAAAGACGATTGTTTTTTATTCTAACTAAGGCTTCTGATATAAGTTTTAGACTCCACAGAGATGAAGTCTTGGATAATGCAATAAATTTGTATTCTCAGCAATTTGGGATTTCCAAAGAAAAATTCACAGATATTGATAGTCTTCTGGAGAGATTTTTAAGAGACATTAATGATAAAGTAACTGTGACGAGTAAAAAGTGCCCTGCAAATTGGAAACAGGACGAATGGACTTTGATGACGAATGTTCTTAATCGGATAATACAACAACTTGAAGACGAAGAAATACAGCCTACTAATTCATCGATAAATAAAGTTATGGAACAATGGTCGAATTTTGGCCACCTCAAAAGTATGCTGAATAGTTTTGTAAAAGAAGAGAAGTCTTTGGCGTATGATGAAATTTGCAAAAAAATCGAAGAGGACTATTGTTTTTTTACAGATCACATCCAAAATGAGATTGGTATTTATGAGGGGAAAATAGATCTAAAAAAAGAGGAAAGTCGGCTGGAGGAAGAAAAAAACAGACTTAATGATGTTCTAAATGCAATGAGAAGAGAATACTCTCCTGGTTCTATTGTAAAAGAGTTTGATTTTTTAGATGATGAATTAGGAAGTATTTCAGACCAAGTGAAAAAAAGAGAATTAAAAGATATACCAGCAGTAAAGAAAACATTTTAAAACCTCATAGACAAAGCTGAGAAAAAAGAAGAAGAGGTTATTGCTAACATAAAAAAAAGATTTTCGGAGTATTGTAATGACGATGTTAGCAATGATAGTTATTCGATTCTTAGTTTTATTGATTTAGATGAATTGGCTAATGAAGTGAAAAATGCAAATACGCGTCCAGGAGATGAAGATGACACTTCAAAGGATCCGATTGGATACACTAAGCATGGCTTTTTATTGTGCCCAAAGAAAACGCCAGTATATCCAAAGAAAAATCAAACCGATTGGGAACAGGCCACCAGAGACTATGCTACTCATGTAACAACTAAAGGGAGAAATTTAATACGTATATATAAAAATGTTATCGACAAAAAGATTTCGGCTTATTATAATTCAGTTGGATCTGAGGTTGATAAAATTAGTAAAAAGGAAGAACAACATTTGGTTGAAATACAGCGAAATCTGGAAGGTGTAGATATGGATGTGAATGGCATAGAAAACCAAATAGCCAACCTAAAATCAAAGATTAGAATACTCGAGGAGCGCACTAAATAAATGCTATGGAAAACAACAAAAACAATATATCGTCTCACATTGAGGAAATGAAAAGACTCGTCTGGGAGAAAGCAGAATCGTTGCTGAAAGATTTCACTGCAGATAGTTTGGATTACTTCGAGGAGAAGGCATCAACTATTGCGGTAGGTGTTTTGGAAAAATATGTTTTCTCTATCTATGATATGTTTACAACAGGTGACTTTGCCATAAAGGACCTCAAACAAAGAGAAGTGTTTACCAACTTTAGAACAGGTTACCAACAAAAGATGCTTGATTGGATAGAACAAAACAAGCCAAAGATTGACTTGATTGTTGAAATTCCATCACCCCAAAAGGAACAATCTGAGAAAAAATGGCTCTTTGTCACATTGGGTATTGGTACTGCAGGAGCTGTGGGATTGGCGATAGGTCGTTGTTGGTGGACTGCATTAGTTGTTGAAATGGTTACTCTTGCCGCTTCTTATTTCGTCTACAAAAAAGAAAAAGGTAGTATTAATAATCATGAAGCCAAGCAGAGACAGTTCGAATGCGAATTGAAAACAAAAAAAGAAACCATTGTATCTGAAACGATTAGCCAATTGGAGAGATGGCTTAGGAAAGGCGAAGAATATTCAAACGAGTTATTAACCTCTTTTAATTTGTAAACTATGGAAGAAATACTACCAGAAAAAAAACAAAATAAACAAGCAGTGGACAAAGAAGTCGCCCCCTTTGACTTGTTTGATAATATTGTCACCAATGCATACCTGAAAGAATTGCAGGAGTGCGAGATTGTGCCTTGTGAAGAACTAGAACTTGCTCCTTTTCGATGGTATCGAATAACAAAGATTGTCATAGAAAAGGATGTATTCTTTGCCGACAAGCTATCAATGCTATATGTCGCGCTTCATGAAATAGCCAAGAATGTTGTTCTTGTTTTGAAAAAAAACAACGGCAAGATAAACCTGTTTCTTGGTGCAAGAGATTTTGAAGTTGCAAAAGATTCTGAAAGTGAACCCTTTAATTCAAGTGAAGTGCTCAAGGCGGGTTTGCTGGGCTACCTACCAGGCGTGAGATACGACTTTGACAGTGATGTTCCAAAAATTGAGTATAAGAAGGGGACCTGTGTTTCAAGCGTGTCTGTTTTGGCCTCGCTTCGTGATGACAAAAAAGAGAATTTCGTGCAAGGTTTGGAAAAACTGATAAATGCTTCAGAAGCCATTCCGAGTTTTACGGCATATTTCGTAGCGGAGAATGTGAGCGACTTCGAAGCCGCCAATATGATTCAGGCTTTTAATTCAATACAATCTCAATTATCGCCATTTGCTGAATGTCAAAGAACGTTTTCAGAAAGCCACACCGAGGGAGTCTCTGAGAATTTGACAAAGGGTTTCTCCGAAGCTGTCTCGATAAACATATCAAAAACGGTTACCCGTAGTAAGGGGAGGAACTGGGGAAAAACAACCACGAAAGGGGTCAGTACAGGAATAAATGCCAATAACAGCCTTATCCTTGTGGGCTCTGGTTTTCATAGAGATTGGCAGTATTCAAAAGCCAAGGCAAGAGGCGGACATAAGGAACTCGCGAAAGCGCGTCAAACTGGAAAAGGAAAAACCCATCAGGTTCATGCCGACCAAAGTCATGGAAGAGAAGAGAGCGACACAGAAGGTTTTTCGCTCCAAATCACACACAAAAATAGTCAAGTTAGTAAATATGTGGATTTAATTGACAATCAAGTTGAAAGGTTACAAAAAGGTATTCCTTTTGGGTTGTGGTCGGTAGCAACGTATTTTGTTGCTCCATTGGAAACATCGGTTGTCCAACTTGCCAATATTTACAAAGGGTGTGTTGTAGGGGAAGATTCTAATTTAAGTGTCGGAGCAATTAATTGTTGGACAGATGCCAAAGCTAATGATGTTTTACAGTATTTGAACAAACAGATACATCCACAATTTGACTTTAGAGGAGTGAAAGTCACGCCAGGAACAGTCGTAACCAGCGAGGAGTTGGCTATTCATCTATCGCTTCCTCAATCTTCCGTCCCTGGCATCTTGGTTAGGGAAGAACAGTCGTTTGGAAGAAATGTACCAGAAGGGCTCTCATCCGATAACTCTATTAGTTTAGGAAAAATTCTTCATTTAGGAGAAGTGAGTGAAAAAAACGAGGTTCTTTTGGACGTTGCTTCATTGAATAAACACGTATTCATTACCGGCACAACAGGTAGCGGCAAGTCGAATACGCTTTATCAATTGATTTCGGGCTTGAATAAAAGAGGTATTAGATTCCTAGTCATAGAACCTGCAAAGGGAGAATATAAGCAAGTGTTTGGCAAGCGCGAGGATATGGGTGTAACCGTGTATGGAAGCAATCCCCAAAAAACACTTTTGCTGCATGTCAATCCCTTTGAATTCCCCGAGAAGATAGATGTTTACCAACATGTTGATGCTCTCGTTGAGGTGTTTAATGCTTGTTGGCCGATGTATGCGGCTATGCCACAAGTGCTGAGTCATTCAATCATTGAGGCTTATAAGTCTTGCGGTTGGGACATGGAACGCTCAATTAATCCAAACAAGAAGTTTCCTACTGTAGATGATGTGCTGGAATGCTTGAAAGACTATATTAATAAATCGGAGTATTCCTCGGATACGAAGGGCAATTACAAAGGTTCCCTAGAAACGAGGCTTCAGTCATTATGCGATGGAACTGTGGGCAGAATGTTCAAAGGAAAGTCGATTTCTGATGAAGAATTGTTTAATAATAATGTGATTATAGACTTGTCGGAAGTGAAATCAGCGGAAACGAATTCTCTTGTCATGGGATTGCTTGTGCTGAAACTCAATGAGTTCAGGGGTTCCGAAAAAGAAGGCATGAACCGTGGCTTGCACCATGTTACGGTTTTGGAAGAAGCGCACAATTTGCTGAAAAGGACTTCAACAAATCAAATCGCGGAATCTTCCAATGTTGCAGGTATGGCCGTTGAGAAAATTGCCAACAGCATGGCTGAAATGAGAACATACGGTGAAGGCTTCATCATTGCCGACCAATCGCCATCCATGCTTGATCTTGCCACGATTAGAAATACCAATACCAAGATAATCATGGCCCTTCCTGAAAAAGACGACAGGGAGACTGCTGGAAAATCCATTGGCTTGGACGATAAGCACATCGAGGAGATTTCTAAACTGAAAACAGGAGAAGCTATCGTCTATCAGTCGGGTTGGGAAGAAGCAGTAAAAGCCAAGATAGAGGAATACAAAACTCCAACACAACCATGGACATACGAGCCAGAGGAGCCTGTGCAGGCGTGCGACAATGGCGCAATAAGCAAGATTTGCAGTCTTCTTGCTTCGTCTTATACCTCGGTAGACTCTGATTTTGACCGTCAAGAGTTGCTTGATTTGCTTGTTGCTGCCGATATTCCTATTGGGCGGTTTAATACCATCAAGAAGTATATAGAAAACCACCCTTATGAGATAACGCCTGATGATATTGCCTTTGTTTTTGCGACTATGGTAGGTGCAGACTTACTTGAATCAACTGATCGTATTTCAGACATATCAGTTTTTAATGCAAAGATTTCGAGATGCCTATCCAACAAATTGGGTCTTCCAAACAACGAAAGGATGAGATTATTTGTCAATATGTATATGAAAGGATGCAGCCTGAAAGTTGAAAACCCGTTTTATGATGGTTGGTTGCAATTAACATCAAAAATATTGTGATATGGCTTATCCTGTTTTAGCGATAATAGGACAAATTGCCGAAAAAGCCGCTGAAAGCGAAGTCGTTAGGTCCGCTGTGTCGGTCTTGAAAAAAATTGAACAAGTCAAAACAGACGTTTCGAAAACTCTTGTGCCAAAAGTGGAAGCGGCGGCTCATATCGCGGGTAAATTCTTTGGGTTTTCTGACGCTGATCTTTTTTTAGATCGCGCAATTAAAGCCTATCATGAATGTGATGTTTTCGTAAATAAGGCTGTTTGGGGATTTGTGTTTGATCGATTCAAAGACTTAACAGGCGTGTCTATTGAAGACATTACAAAAATTTGGTCGCACGAATGTGGCTATAAGATTCTTGAGAAAGATAATTCTTTATCGCCATGGGCAAAGGAATTGGGAGCAGATTTCTTCACAGGCGCCAGGTCCGAAATGCTTGGCCTTCCGAATAGTGGTTTTGAGAAGATGCTCGAATCGGCAAAGGGTTCTGAACTATGTCCTGGAGGCAATCTCAGAGTAAATGCTATTCAGTATGGGCGGGAAGTTGTCCGATTCTATCAATCAAAGGGCATTGAGCCGACTTTTGAAAACTGCAAAAAGGCGTTTGAAAATTCTCCTTACTCAAAAATTACATGCGAAAACTATACAGAATCCAATTATTCAGCATGGGTTGACAAAACGGATCTTTCACAGGTAATCAAGATTAATAGTGACGGTTTAGTTAGGGACACCGAAGAAAGTGGACTTGGTGTTAATCCTCAATTTGAAAAGCTGTCAGAGCAATTCAAAGCAGGCCTTTCGGACAAAGCTCTTGAGGCAAGAGTGGAAGCAGCAGCTCATAGTGCATGTAAATTCTTTGATATTCCTGATGCGGACCTTATACAAGGCGATGCCATAGGTGTCTATCGTGATTGTGATGTTTTCTTGGACAATGATGTTTTTGAATACAAACTTGACCAATTCAAAGACATGAAATGTGTGTCATTTGAAGACATGACGAAAATATGGGCACACGAATGTGGACATAGGATTCTTGGAAAAGAGTTTTCTTCATCGAAATGGACACAAGAACTATTTGCGGATTTCTGTTCGGGTGTCAGGTCCGAGACGTTGGGGCTTCCGTCAAGTAACTTTGAAAAGATGCTTGGATCAACAAAGGGTTCTGAAACGCATCCAGTTGGCAACCTAAGAGTAAATGCGATTCAATTTGGTAGGGAAGTGGTTCGCTTTTATCAATCAAGAGGCGTTGAATCGACCATTGAGGATTATAAAGAGGCTTTTGCCAACTCTCCATTCTCGAAAATCACTTATGAAAACTATAATGGTCCTCAATATTCCAATTTTATTGATGACAAAGGCGGTTTTAAAATCAAGTTGAGAATCGATGACGAAGGCAAGACATATTGTCAAAATGGGGAACTGGTGCCAAACAATGAGTATAAACTAAATGGA
>Ga0265298_10002469_pt1 | contig 25749 bp, 56 predicted proteins | sample AusTroGonzalo_MG_3_FD_193486 | JGI IMG/M metagenome (GOLD analysis project Ga0265298, IMG submission 193486) | Bovine rumen microbial communities from tropical cattle in Woodstock, Queensland, Australia - Gonzalo_01 | ecosystem: Host-associated > Mammals > Digestive system > Stomach > Rumen ...
AATGCTTCAATGGGCTGCTCGCGCTTACACTTTAGGCAGCGTCGGGTCTTTTTTTCTAAGGTCTCCGGCACCGTTAATCACTCCTCTTTTTATGCGGTTGTCCCTATCACACTACTTACATGTATTCGATAGACAGTCCTTATGCGCATTGTTCCTACTAAAAAATAGTGGGTCTGCGGGAAGAAGGCGGCCGCAATGTATACATTTTTTGCGCTACTCCATTGGAGTCTCATTTTCAATACGTAGCATTTTTGCCATTTTTGCGATTCTGTTGGGAACTTCCGTATTCACTATTGATACCAAATAATTAGGAGAATATTCGACAGCGTACTTTGCGCGCATTTCATCTAGAATGTCTTCGTAAGCCATTCCCTACTTCCTCAATCCAATAAGGAATTTGCGCAATTCACTAAACTCACATAATTCTACGTAGCGATCAAAATCCCAAAGTAGGGTGCGCCCATACGTATTTAATTTATCGCGCAATGCCTCATACATCGTACAATAATGATTGAGTAGCGCGCGAATATGTTTAGGGTTCTCCCAATCAAAGGTATGCTGGCAAACAATCCATTTAACCTCTAACTAGTCCCCCTCCCCTCTCGTCTCATAGTCTGCTAGGTTGCGTGAAATGCGAGAGGTGTAGGAATGGTCAACGCGGTCTTGCCACTAATCTTTCGGCAGCCAATAGAACGCATCACCTGACCAATCGTAGAATTGCGGCTTTGGGTGATCTAAGTTTTGGAAATGCAATGTTGGCTTATACGAATCCTTTAAATAATACTGATGCTTCCTAATATCAATTAGGTTGTGCTTTAGCTGGTAAATGCGATAGGGGTCGGATACGATGGTATCGCTTTCTTGCGGCGGCACCTTGCCCTATGCTACGTCAAGCATACGCTACCACCTATCAATAATCTCCCATTGCTCGAGCATACCGGGAACATCGGAATCACCGGGGTCAATCATCTCGCCAGTTTTTTTGTCGTATTTAGGCTTGGCAATTGAGGGTTTCGGCACAGTATAGGAATCGCGCTTATATGCCGATCGAAGCTGCTATTCATCGAAGCCAGGGGCCTCCATTATCTCATCTAACGACTATACCTTATCATCTTTCGTCTTATAACTCTTATATCTCTTATCCTTATCAATTGTTTCGTTTCTTTGAATCGAATTTTGCCCGTTTTCGTCCTTACCGTAAAGAATGTAGGAGGCCATTTGTTCCAATTCGGTGGGAGACGGGTCGGTATTTAGGGTGTCTAAAATTTCTTCAACTGCGCGAAGCCGGTCCGAATCACGCACTATTGAAAAATCGAGTGAGTATTTCTTTTTCAAACTACCACCTCCATATTTATATTATAGCATTTTTGGTTTCAAGTTGTCAAATGTTTGATTTTATTTTTTTAATAAAATAAAAAAATTGGTGGATGATGGGGAGCGCCCCGTAACAATCGTGTAACAATTAGCCTGGAATCCCAAAACCTGCCCCGGGGCCTGCAACCTGCGATTTGCTGCTGGGTTTCAGATTAGTTCGGTACCGAATTTCATGCCGGAAAGGTTGACCATCTAAAAATGTTTTGAATCGAAGAACCGCAGATTTTTCACCCACCCCGTCTATCAAATGTGGCGCGCACTTTAGCACACTGAAGTGGCCGCGGAATACCTTTGATCAAATATAATGTGGCGCGAGTTAGTCATGACTAACTCATCCCTCCGCGTGATATTATCCGCAAGATAATATTTTGCCGATAATATGTAAACATATTATCGGCCGAATCATATTCTAAAATATTATCTTGCGGATAATATGTCCGCATACAAGAAGGGAGGTACTTCATCCGAAGTACTTCCGCAGGGTCTTCTCGTTTGTAAGTTCGGCCCCGTTCAACTTGATCTGTACCTTCTTGCCGTTGATTGTGGCATCGCCGTCCATCCAGAAGGGAACGGAATCTTTTACCCACTGTTCGGTGGTGTACCGTTCAGTGATGATCTTCTCGAACGCTTCGCCCTTGTTGTATCCGGCGAGGTTCAGAAGGTCTTCAGAACCGAGGCACATCGCGCAGGGGAGGAAGGCGGCCAGGGTTGCGGCGTTGGCCTTGATCCGGATCTTGGCGAAGCCGCCGCGCTTGGAGGAAGCACGATCGGCCTTGAAGGTCACGGCCAGTTCTTCGAAGGTCAGGCCGCAGACCACGTACAGCATGTGACCGAGGACGAACCCGAACCAGTATTCATCGGCCGCGGAATTCTTGTGGTAGGTTTCGGTCATCCAGTTCGTCATGGGGTTTCCCTCCTTCGTTCTTTCGATGGCTTATTATAGCATGAGATCGCGCCGGTTGTCAATAGGTTTTTCGAAATTTGTTGAAAAAACTTTTGTACGTACAACTTTGGATTTTGGATACAGGATACTGTATACAATCCTTTAGCGCTTTAGTGCGCTAAAGTGCGCCATGTTAAAAGTACCGGCGCCGTTTGGCGCCGGTTCTTTCTTGTCCGTTATCTACCACGGAACCGGGTCTGAAGGGCGGTTACTCGCCGTACACCACCGACAGGAGGAGATACTCCTCGAAGGAGATTTCCCTCATCTGCACACGGTAGTCTACTCGACCTTCCGAATCCCAAACCCCGTTGGGATTGAGATAGGTCTCATAGTAGCGAGTGACCCCGTCCACCGTGATGGTGGTATACAGGTAGTCGCTCACTTGGTGCCCTCCTTTCCTCCAGAGTCGGAAGCGTTTTCCTTCCGCTACAAGTATATTATCATAGACCGGCGCGCTTGTCAACACTTTTTTGAAAGAAAGCGAAAAAAACTTTTGTACACACAACTCGCGGCCGCAGCGGAAAGTTGTACGGTCGCAGCCGTATAACTTAAAGAAGGGCAGGTCCGCCGTGGGTCCGGGCCTTCTTTTGCTTCCTTCCATCTGTCTATAATTATACTCATTTTTCACTATATGTCAAGCACTTTTTGAAAAAAGTTTTGGCCGGCGACTATTGCCGCCGGCCGCAATCGTTCGGTACCGAACTATTTTATTTAAAGAAGAGGAAGGGCGTAGGCCCTTCCTCTTTACCATTTCATCATCCACAGAAAAGTTTCCATTTCATCAGATTCAAGAAACCCAGTCCATAATACATCTACCACTTCATCATCGGCCATATACAGGATCAGTAAATCACCCGCTTCCCATTCGTCCACGTCTGAATAGAAAGACCAGATATTACCATCCTCTGCGAGGCAATCCACCACGTACAAGGCGGGATCCTCCGCGTCTCCGCAACTAACCACGATAGCGGACAGGCCACGGATGTCCTCCGCGTGAGCGGGCAAAGCATAGGCACAAGAGCAAATCAGCAGAGCGGTCACAATCGTGGCGATAATAGCGGTTTTCAGATTCTTCATTTTGGTTCCTTCCTTTCCTTTTCTTCGGTCTTATTATAGTACATTGTTAGCAGTTTGTCAACCCAAGGGCGGAGGGATTAACCCTCCGCGTCCTCCTCCTCCGCGAGGAGTTCGAGGAGTTCCTCGTAATCCTCGTCGTGGAGTTCGGGGTTGAGGTACCATTCAGTAGTCATCATCGTTCGTTTTCTCCTTTCCCTTTCTACGGTCTTAGTATATCATAGGTTCGTCCGGTTGTCAACCCTTTTTTCAAAACTTTTTTATCCGGCGAGGAGGATTACTCCTCCTCGTTGTACCGGATTTCGGGGAGCTTTTCACCCGCGGCTTCCATCGCGGCGAGGGCTTCCTCGACCATGGCTTCCATGGTGTTCTCAATGTAGTTCTTCATTCTTCTTACTTCCTTTCTTCGGAGGTTATCCCCTCTCTGTGATTATATGATATCATACCTTATCCGGTTTGTCAACACTTTTTTGAAAGTTTTTTCAAACTTTTTTTCGCCGGCCGAGGCCGACCGCTTAGGCGGTCGGATCCTCGCCGAAGAAGTCCACCGCAACCTTGCGGACCTCTTCGAGGGTCAGGCTTTCAAGGTCGCCCTTGTAGCCATTCTCGAGCATGTACAGGATCAGATCCATCTTCTCGTTCATCGTTCGTACCATCCCTTCCCTTTCTACGGTCTTATTATAGCACATTCCGGTTTGCTTGTCAACACTTTTTTATAAAGTTTCTACAAATTTTTCTATATTAACCACAGTTGGTTTCATTCCTTCGGGCAAAGCAATAACCATATAATCAGCATTAAAACGTTGCCGCGGATGCTCTTCTGCGTAATCATTCCACCGATTCGCATATCCTCGCGCGGTCATGATCCGCTTCCATACTCCATGCGCTATCCATTTTTTCTCGCCCGTCTTTTTCTCTGAAGCAACTACGATATAATTCATTGGTAAATCCCCTTTCCTTTGATGATATAAGTATAACACACCGGATCCCGCTTGTCAACACTTTTTTTCAAAATTTTTTGAAAAAATTTTTTGACCGGTAGACAAAACGGAATCTTACTGATTCCGTTCCTCTACCACGTACCGCACACCACGCAAGGCGGTTGCGTTACTAAATTCGGCAAAACGTTCCGCATCCTTACGATTTTCAAACTTGATCTGATCGAGAATCTTGCGGGCGGTTTTCTTAATTACTACGTACATTTCCTTACTTCCTTTCTTCTTGGGGTCTTGCCCCTTTCCACGGTCTTATTGTATCATAGTTCCGGTGGTTTGTCAACACTTTTTTTAATTTTTTACAATCAGCGCAGGTGCCCACGCAGAGAACTCACGGAGTTCACTCTGGCGGTCGTCATCTCTTACATACTGATGGATCAGTGCAATGATCTCACCTTCTACCACGTGCAGGTCGTCGATCCTCTCATATACTACATGCCAAATCTTCATCGTTGCGTTCCTCCCTCTCTGTTTCTGTAATAAGTATATCACAAAGCAGACCGGATGTCAACACTTTTTTGAAAAAATTTTTCGGCCGGCGCCGATCCCTTGGAGGGTTACGCAGTAGCGTAACCCTCTTTCCGCAGTTCCTTCACGCGAGTGTTCAGCGCGGTTTTGGTCTTGAAATACTCGCGGTTCATAGCACGCCCGTTGTAACGGGTGGTCAGATAGTATCCTTTGGGCATGGTCACGATGTCAAGAGTCTTCATAGGGTTTACCTTCCTTTCTTTTCTTTACACACTTATTATAACAGGTTCGATGCTACATTTTTTCAGCATCATACATTTTCCTTATGGATCCGCACATAATAATTGACGAAACGGGGATCCGTGATATAAATGCCCTTGGCGTACTGTTTAGTGTTTTCGCCCGTGGCCACGGTGTAAGCATAGCCACGATTCGGGCAGACCTTATACAGAAGGGCTTTGCCCTTCCTGTTCTGTTTCACTACTTCGTACTTCATCGTGATTCCTTCCTTTCCTCTTTCTGATTATAGTATACTCTTTCCGATCCGGAATACAATTGCATATTTGGTAAAATTTTATACCAAAATTAACATTTGACATTTTCCGGATTTTTTGCTATAATCATCATGTAAGGAGGATGAAAGCAATGTACGAAAGTGATAAGGTAGTCGGCGCAAGCCACCGCGAGGCGATCCAGTGGATCACCGCCATGGACCTCTGGGACGAGGTAATCGAACTCGAGGTTGACGAGTACGGGATCGTGACCGCCGTGATCCACTAAGGACCACGGCACGGCCGGCAAAACTGCCGGCCAAATTTTTTTTGAAAAATTTTCAAAAAAGGGTTGACAAATGCGCCGGCATAGTATATAATATAATCAGATCAGGGGAGGAACGCAAGACACTGGGACCCACGGCGGAGATGCAATTTTTTAAGTTGTACATACAAATCTAGCCGGCGCGGAAAGGTCAAAGTCAGTCAAAGTCAAAGTGTGCCTTACTTTAGCACGCTAAAGTATTAAAGCATAAAAGCAAAGCAAAACCTTACCAGATTTTACATTGTCTTATCTGGTAAGGTCTTTCAGTACTCGCACAATCTCGCACGGTTCGTATGCTCCCGCGCCCCACGCGATGCGATTCGGTTCTTCATCGTCGAACAGGATCCCGCCACCCGTGGCGGTCTTTTTGTCTGTTCCGAACCGTACAACCTTGATCTCGTTCCATGTAACCGACGGGAGATGACGATGTAACCATTCCCGCTTTGCGGTTGCGATCCTCGCATTATAGGCGGGATCATCGACCTTGGCAGTCCAGGAAATGATTCCGATCTCGTGCCCGTTCTCGCGGGCCTTGTTCAGCAGGCGGGCGATCAAGGCGAGATTTCCGATCCCGCGGGCGATCTCATACGGGCGAGTATCGCGGGCGAGGATCGCGGGCAACCAGTCGCGAACCCCGTACAGGTCGGCGATTGTGCCGTCCATGTCGAACCAGATCTTCATTCGGTAACTCCCCCTTTCTGATTATATTATACACCCACCACCCCGGAATACAATGTAAAATATGGGAAAAATTTTGGTCAAATTTTACATTCACATACGCGCCGGCTTATGCTATACTATATACAGATCGGAGGAAGAACGAAAGACGCCGGGACCAACGGCGGACCTGCCTATTTTTAAGTTGTATGTATCCATATATACAAATGAAGCCGGCCGGTCAAATAGTTCGGTACCGAATAAACTGATATACCGGCCGACGCAAACTTAACACTTTTGTAACAAACTGTTAACACTTTTGTAATTGACAATCCGGCCTTTTGGGTGTATCATTTAGGTACAGAAACGGAAAGGAGCGACCCACGATGACGATGACCGAAATGATGACCGCTTACAACGCCCGGAGCGCGTCCCATGCGTACGCCCTGGGATTCGTTGCCAACGGCAACCTGTACGCCCAGAAGCTGACTTTCGCTGAACTGAGCCGTTACTTCAAGCTTGACCGCGCTTCTAGCAAGCGGGGCGGATTCGCGAAAATCCGGATTAAGCTGACGAGCGCGGACCGCGCCGAACTGAGCCTGACCGCTGAGCTGATCGGCTCCGAAAGCCTGCTGACCGCTGACCCCGCCCACAACAAGGGCGAGAACTTCGAACGGGAGCTGACCGAGCGGTGGACCGCTGAGACCTGGATCAAGGACTCCGTTCCCTTCTGGGTCGCGGGTGACATCCGGGTCAACGGCGAAGAAATCCAGGTCAAGCTTGACGGAGCTGAACTGACCAACGAGCGGACCCTGGCCCGGATCGCTTGAACAGTAGATTAGCCGGCTGAGCCGGCTAATTTTATTTGCTGCCGGCTGCAGCACATTGACCGGCGCGAATTGTCCGTACAAATATTTTTTTAAAAAAGGGGTTGACATATAACCGGAGATGTGGTAATATATAGTCACGGAAGGAAAGGAGGTCGATAGGAACGACCATCATGGCGACCCTCGCGGTCAACCACTTCGAGCCCGCCTCACGCGGTGGACTCTGGTGGGGACACGGATCGCTCATGTGGGGAGACAGCATCGTGGTTCGCCCGAAGGGCGAAGACCTCTACGAGGTCACCACCCATCACTGGTACTACAACTGTGATGGCGACCCTGTTGAGGACACTGAGGAGACTCAGATCCTCCACGGCGGTCGGGTGCTGGAACTGGCTCTTGGCGGTCAGTTCCCCATCTGGCGGTACCGCTACCGCGGTTGAGACCGTTGCCCCGAGGTAGAAATCGGGGCGAGGGAGGATCCCGCTGACAAGCCAGCAAATCCCTCACTTTAAGTCCTAGCCACTTGGCTAGGCATATTTATTTGCCCGCGCCGGCCAGCCGGCCAAAGTTGTACATACAAAAGAGAGGGATAGCTTGTTGCCCCTCTCTTTCTGGCTATTTCGCGGGCATTATCATCCTCCCGCTGAGGTCACCACCCCGTCCCGCAGTTTCTAGGTTCACCGCCCATCCCCTGCGGGACTTGCCAGACCAGACTCCCCGCCATTCGGTCGGATCATCCCCACCCTTGTGGGGCACTGCTGGCTACCATTCCTCGGTGGTAGCGCCCAGGCGCTTGGTTTACCGACCTTCCGAGCCATCGCGCCCTGCTCGGGTGGTCATCGGTTCCCCTTGGGAATCATCCCCTTTCGATGGTCTTATTATACCACATCTGCGCGAGAATAAAATTGCAAATATGGGAAAATTTCTGACCAAATCCAACATCCACCGCGGCCGCCGGCCAGATTTGTACGAACAAATTGGTCATCAATGGATATTGATGACCATTTCCTTAAAGTCAACGTCCAGTTTTACCCAACCATACTTATCAGCGAGTCGGACCAAATCGTTAAGGTCCTCAATATCGAGGTGGTAGCTTTCACCATGCCAGCAAATCAGAAAAGTCATTGTCAATTCTCCTTCCTTACCGAGTCAGAATCATAATGGAAACGGCGTACCACGGGGCGGTGGTAACCACCTTCTTGACTTCCACGTAATTGTGAGTCTTGAAGACTTCACGGGCAATCAGTTCGGCAACCACTTCGGTAGCGATTCCCGTGTCGATGGTCTTAGTTGCGGTAGTGACTTCGTACATTCTCTGTACCCCCTCTCTGTGATTATATTATAGCAAATATATTCCGGAAAACAATTAGCAATATGGGAAAGTTTCACACCATTTTTGACATCCGCCAGCCGGCACAATTCAGCCGGCGCAATTTGTACGTACAAAAGTTTTTGTTGACATTTCGCCACCATGCGTGTATAATAGTAGATGAAAGGAAGGGTTGCAAGATGGAAAAGACGGTTGTTGGATTCGGATTCGGAATGTTCTGTTTCTTCTTTATGCTGACATTTTTGGTACAGCTTGCGTTTGCTTGGGGCTGTATCTTGGGGCTGGGTGTGCTGGCCCTCGGCTGGATCTTCTGGGAGGAGTGAGCTGCCAGCTGGCCGGCCGCTGGAATGCGAGCTGCGAGCTGTTCAAAAAAAGTTGTTGACAACCGGAATCCAAAGTGCTATAATGTTTACAGAAAGAGAAAGGAAGGAAACACCAATGACACTGACTGAAATGATTAACCTCTACAACGCCCTCTCCGCCGCCGATGGTTACATTGTGGGATTCATCCTCAACCATCTCCTCTACTACGTGCGGATTGACGGGCACCTCCCCACCGAAATCCTCAAGTTCGATCACGCCTCCTCCAAACGAGGTGGAACCGCAAAGGTTCGGGTTCGGGTTTCCTCCGAAATCCGCAAAGCGATGGTCGCAAGCGGGCGGGCGGTTCTCCTCGGAGCGGACACCCTCCTCGACACCGCCGACAAGTACAACAAGGGTGAGCGGTTCGAGCGGATCATCACCGAACTCCTTACCGCCACTGAATGGGTCAAAGATTCCGTCCCCTTCAACGTGGCAGGCGACATCGAACTTGAAGGAAAGCAAATCCAAATCAAGTTGACCGATGCCGAACTGACCAACGAAAAGACCCTCAAGCGGATGGTCGCTTGAGGGCCAGCCGGCGGCCGAAAAAACTTTTTAGGATGACGAAAAAATGTAGCATCCTATTTAGTATAATGATTACAGAAAGAGGAAAGGAAAGGTATTCCAAATGATGACAGTTAAGGTTAACAATCTCCCCGAGTCCGCCGCCCACAAGAAGTGGATCGTCGTCCGTGTCGTGGACGATCAGGCGTGGTACTTCAGCGCTTGGCGTTACGATCAGGAAGCCGAGGCGCGGGAGCAGGCCCGCCAATTCGGCGGTCTGGTGGTCGAGAACACGGACTGGCTCAAGGACGTGTTCGAGGGCGTTGTCACGCCCTAAGGCGCGCCGGCTAAAATCCAGCCGGCCGCAACTTAACAAAATTGTAATAAAAATATACTTGATTTCGTAACAATTATTTGCTATAATAAGAGTGTCGAAAGGGACAAGGAAAGGAAGGAAACAGAAATGATTATCAAGTTTACGGATCACAAGTACGCACAGGCTCACATGGAACCTATCAACGGCGGTCTGGCCCTGTATAGCTACACCACCTGTGTCGCCACCCTGCAGGAGGGCTGGCTCCATATCAATGGGCTGTACAGCATGACCACTCGGCGCCATATCGGCTGGTTCATGCGTGAACTGGGACCCTTCACCTATCAGCTGGCAAAACAGCTGTATGAAGATAATAAAGAGTTCAACATTTGGACTGGGGAGGTACGGGACATTGATTAAGATTATTAAGCAGGGCGAACCGCCTCGCCCTACATTTCACTATCAAATCACTTGTACCCATTGCAAGACTATTTTTGAATGTGATGCAAGTGATTGCTATAGTAAAGCAGTGGTGCATGGTTTTGTAGCTCATGCAATCACTTGCCCAGTATGCAGGAAAACTTGCTATGATTGGCAAGGCGGTTGCGATCAGTGGTCAGTCATTCATGACTGATCGCGCCGGCCCGCGGATTTAACAAAGACTTAACACTTTTGTACTTGACTTGTAACATAATTTATGCTATTATTAGTGTGTAAGAAAGAAAGGGAGGAACTCAAGATGGATGATTTTGAACTGTACGATGGCGATTACGAGTACGAGGATGACGAGTACCTCGATGACGAGGGCTTTGAGTCCGATTACTACGAAGACTGGGACAACCTCGAAATGGGTTTCGACCCCTACATGGGTTGCTACTCTGACGACTGCTAACCAGCAGTCGCCAGCGAGCCGGCGGGCCGATTTAACAAAATTGTAATACTTCTGTTATTGTTTTGTAACATCTTTATGGTATAATAATAGTGTCAAAAGGGAGGTATGAAGAATGGATCGCACTTATAAGAAGGATGCCAGTTATCCTCACCCCACCAACTACCCGCACCACAACCGCCACACCAACTCCCGTGTCCTGCGGAAGCGGATGGATCGGCGGGATCGGCGCAAGCTGAACCGCTTCAGCTGGGAGGTGGCGTAATGGCGAGGCGAGCTGAGTATAAACGCCACGACGAGCTGGCTGCGTGGGATCTCAATGCGGGTTGTAGACGCTGGATCAACCAAGATTCCCCTGCTAACCGTAGGCTGAAGAAAAAACTTCGTAGACAAGCTAGAAAAAAGCTTGACAAGGCACTCTGTAACTGATATAATATACTCGTAAGAAAGAGAAGGAGGAATTACAAATGACAAGCTTTGCAGATTATGTCAAAAATACTCGCCACGTTGAAATCCCGAAAGGCACCATCTCTGGCGCGTGGTTCCAAGAGAACCGCATCCCCATGGTTGTGCGTTGTACCTGTTGTGAAATGACAATGGCTTCACCCTCCGCATGGATTGACGATGAAGGATACACGTACTGCAGTGAATGCGCGGGCGTTAGTGATGACTAACGCCTCGGCCGGCGCGCCGATTTAACAGAATTGTAACATTTTCGTTCTTTTTCTGTAACATTATTATGATATAATAATCATGTCGAAAGGGAAAGGGAACAGCGAGCAACCACAGTACTGCACTTGCTCCCCACTCACTGCGGTGAGGTCAGAACTAAGATAATAAAAAAAGTTCTGAAAGCCCCTTGACAAACCCCACAAAGTGTGGTACAATAAATATGAAAAGAGAGGAAGGAAAACCTCACAAACCAGAAAGGAACAACCCCTATGAAGAAAGTGATCATGAAAACCATCCTGTCCCTCATCGACTCCATCGACACTCCCGAAGCTCAGGAAGTCCGTGACGAGCTGAACGCTGAGCTGAACAAGGGTGCTGAGCTGAAGGCTCAGAACGATGCCTTGTACGAGTCCGCCAAGGTGGTCGTGATGGGCGAGCTGGGCGACACGCCCGTGACCATCGGTGAGCTGTACGAAGCCATCGCTGGCGATCTGCCCGAAGGTTTCACGAAGGGCAAGCTCCAGTACGCCGTAACTCGGCTGTGGACTGATGCCATCGTGAAGATCGAGGGCAAGGTTAACACCTACCGCAAGGCGTAAGCCTTGCCCTACTCTCCCTCCCCATTGGGGAGGGATCTTCTTTTAATACAAGTTGTCCGTACAATTTCGCGCCGGCGCCGAACAAAAATTTAATAATTTTTATGCTTGACATTTCTTAAAATTGGAGTATAATTATAGGTGAAAGGAAGGTAATAAGGTATGAAGAAGCAGAAGAAGATGAAAACCTATACGGAAATCTTTATGGGTCAGCGGAAGTCTTGGGGTAATGTAAACCCCGTGACCCGTGTAATCCCCGACAAGCGGTTTAAGAAACCGAAGTATAAGGGAAGGGAGTGGGACTAATGTGTAACTTTTGGTCATCAACCCGTGGTTGTTGTAAACCTTGGGGAATAAAGTGTAAATGGGATTGCCCAGAGCATAGCTCTGATCCCTTTATCTGCCCCAACTGCGGAGCAAAGCTTACCATGTATGAACACTATATTGAGTATTATGATTCAGAGACCATTGTCATTACAGAACATTATGAATGTCAAGAATGTCATGAATCTGAACCTCTTGAACGCATTGCAACGTATGAATTAAAAAAGGAGATGTGGACCGAATGAAATGCCTCAACTGCCAAAAAGAAATGGAACTTGAAGACACTTATACTTATTTTAATAGTGATACGGAAATCGAAGTAGAAGAACACTGGTGGTGTCCCAATTGTGACGCAACGCCTACTCTTTTTGCGACATATCAACTTGTAATGGAGCGTGTCGAAGAATGAAAAAAACTATTGTAAAGCGTCTCATGTATACCAACGGATACGGAGAAGAAATCATTGGATCCGTTGAATATGACGGGAACCTTGATGATTGGAACATTCTCGGAGCGGTCCATGAGGTAGGAAAAACCAAGTGGATTGGTGAATCCCTTTGGTTACTCCGTGATGGAGTACCGAAATACCGCATCACTGTTGGCACATTCCCGCAGTACACAAAACGGTGGTATGAACTCCTCCTCGACGCGATTAGACGTATCTAACCGCGCCGGCCAAATTGGGGTTGACAAACTAGATTTTTTGTGATATTATATATGTGTAATAAGGAAGGCCACCTTACAAACCAGAAAGGATAACTAAAATGTATAAGTACCAAGAAGAATTTGAAAAGAGATATAGCGTCTTGCCTTGGACAGAATGGGTATGCATTACTAAAACTGTATGTGAAGTTGAACATATCAGTCCAACTCCTCGCCGTTTTCTACAAATGCTCAAAGAACAGTTTCTTAATGGAGCCTCTTGTAATCTTAAAAGTAACTTTGACAGACATTATGAAGTTACACTTGATGGAATTAAATGTAAAGATAAAGTCTCTGCTGTTGATGCATTACCTGTACTTAAAATGCCCTGTATTGATTGTGATTATAATGGTGCTGGTATATATTTCGTTTCTATGATTGGTGCTACGCCAGATGATCATAAATATTATCTAATTAAAAATGGAAAAGCGGATCATATTAAAGATAGAATTAAGCAATATGCTTCCCACAATCCGATGATTTACCATAATAATTATTACTTGCCTATTAATCCTGTAAATGAAAATATTCTTACGATAGAATCAAATTGCCATGAATATATTGCACGTAAGGCTTATGCTCGTGCACAAAATACCAAAGAATGGTTCTATGTAGATGAAAAAACATACTATGAACTGTGCGATATATTTTCAAACCCTGATAAATTTCGTGCAATTGGTAATGGGGAGATGTGATCTCCCTTTTGCCGGCCGCCGATTTAATACTTTTGTAACAAAAAAGGGCTTGATTTGTAACAAAATATTTGCTATAATAATTATGGAAAGAGGAAAGGAGTGTATGAGATGAGAACGATTTGGTGGGACATGGATGGCACGATTGCCAACCTCTACGCCGTGGAAAACTGGCTCCCAAAACTAAGGGCCGAAGATGCTACGCCTTACGCCGAAGCGAAGGTGCTGTGGAACATGAGTCAGCTGGCTCGGCTGATGAACAAGGTTCAGCAGATGGGATACAAGCTCGGAATTATCAGCTGGACAAGCAAGGGTGGCTCCGAAAGCTACAACAAAGCGGTAGCTGAAGCGAAGGCGAGCTGGCTCGGTCAGCACCTCGCAAGCGTGAAGTTCGACAAAATCATCATCACGAAGTATGGCACTCCGAAAGCTGACTTCATGAACACCGATGATGACATCTTGTTCGATGATGAACTGCCGAATCGTGAAGCGTGGAAAGGTGAAGCCTTCGAGCCTGAAATGATGATTAAGGTGCTGAAAGCACTGCTTGGAAAGGGATGGTAATATGAAATTTACTTGTATAACTACGTATGATCTACCAGAACCCGAATATTTCAAAGAGCAGTTAGGTTGGAACGTAGAGACCCTTGATGATGTGATAGAACAATTGTCAGATTACAATGAGAATGAACTTCGTCAAGTACTTGGAAATGCCACTGATTATGATTGTTACGCCGAGTTAGAGTAATCTAACTCGCGCCGGCGGATTAGCGTAGGCTAACTGCCTACGCATTGGTGGAATACCATGTACTCGGAAATCCTGAAGGTCTTTCCCTATCTTCCCGACAAGCATAGTCCACAAGCACCACCCTGCGGTTCAAGAACCCAAAATTCTTATGGTGCAGGTCATTCACATTATCGTACAACCAGTCGCCTTCTTCGGGCGTTACAAGGTAATACGCATCGTCATCCGCAGTCCCAACGCCATGCACCCTGGGCATAATATAGAAATCATGTCCGCGGTAGGTGTAACGGGAAATCTTTGCGAACAGATACTCAAAACCCGCCTCAACCGCACGATTGTAGACAATCAGTTCATCCTCACAACCGCCGTAATAACGGGCACGGGTGCCATAGTCAATCTTAATCACATAGTCAGAAGTAATCAGCACAACACGAGTCTGCCCGTGTTCGACCCGAACATTCCGACTCCGATGGATATTAAAGGAAGCAACCGCCTGCCTGTACTCATACGCATGATTGCAGTTGCAGATAAAGGGAAAAATATCCCGCACAAACCTCTGTGCCCGAACCTCATAGTTATTCATACAATCCGCTCCTTCCTTACACGAATATTATAGCAGAAAAAAATCTATCTGTCAACACTAAATTTGATAAGTATACTGTATACAATCGTGCCGGCCCGCGATTTGTACATACAACTTTGTATACAGTATTCTTAAAAATTTTTTCTTGACAAATTTCAAAATTTATATTATAATAAATATGTAAAAGGAAAGGTCAAGTATTTGAAAGGTGGTATGTCGAATGACTAAAGCACAGTTGGAAACCGCTCTCCGTAATGATTTTCTTACCTTCGTCCGTGATATGGTGAAGGAACACTATGAAACTGATGTTCTTCCCGTGAGTGCAAGCGAACTCGCTATCCCCTGTCTGGATGCCGAGGACAACGAAAAGTTCGTACTGATTAAGGTCAGTATTCCCCGTGGCACTCGTGATGGTAAGGGTGGTTATGACCCCTACGATGGCTATGCGGTCGCAGAGGACTATGCTCTGACCCTTCAGGAAAAGGCAGAGAAGAAAGCCGATGCCGAAGCGAAGAAACAGGCAAAAATCGCCAAGGATGAAGCCAAGCGTGCTGAAAAGAAAGCACTTGCCGAGGCCAACAAGAACTTGAAGGAACTCCGCAAGATCAAGGTCACTCCCGAAGGGGAGTGACCCTTTCTTTTACACCATTTGTACGTACAACTGCGAGCCGGCGCACATCCCATAATCAACCGGCCCGCAAATTTAATACTTTTGTAACAATTTTCCGCTTGCAATCACTCCCAATATATGGTATACTAAATGTGAAAAGTGAAGGCCACACTACAAACCGAAAGGAGTTTTAACTTGAAAGACTTGTACATGGTATTCGACACAGAGGTATGCAACTGTCCTAAAATTGATGGTCAGTTGGATGTCGCAAATGGTCAGGTTTATGACCTGGGCTTACAAATCGTTGACAAGGCTGGTTTTGTCTATGACGAATATTCAATCGTCAACGAGGATGTATTTTTTGGTATGCCCGATGCGATGCGTGAAGCGTATTTCGCAGACAAGATCCCACAATATCTTGAAGATATGCGGATGGGTAAACGCAAAATCTTGAACACATGGCAGATTTACAAACTGATTCGGCAATTGTGCGAACAGTATGAAATCAAGGCTTGCATCGCCCACAACGCACGATTTGACATTAAAGTTCTCAATGCAACCTTGCGTTATCAGACCAAGAGTAAACGCCGTTGGTTCTTCCCTTATGAAATGCCGATTTGGGACACCATGAAAATGGCAAATGATACCATCTGCAAGCAGAAGCGTTACATTCAGTTTTGCCTTGATAATGGTTACATGACTAATCACGCAGTCCCGCAAGTCCGCAAAACTGCGGAGATTATCTGGCAGTATCTGACCGATGATGTAACTTTTGTAGAGGAACATACTGGTCTTGCAGATGTAACCATCGAAGCACAGATTTTTGCGGAGTGCGTGCGTCAGCATAAGAAAATGGAAAAACTCGCAGAACTTGATGAAGGAGATATGTAACCATGAAAGAATATTATATTGATTTTGAAGGATATACAGAAATCAGCGCAAACAGTGTTAGAGAAGCACAAGAAAAATTTTATGAAGAGTTTGCAAAATATAACCCTGAATATTCAGTAAGCGTTATAGGGGTTGAAGAAGCGAAGGAGGAAGAAGGGATGTAACCCTTCTTCCTCTCCCATGTAACCGCGCCGGCGCGCCGATTGTATACAGTATACTTTGGAAAAAGTGCTTGACTTTGGATAAAATTTCTGCTATACTATAATTGTTCCGAGGGAGAGAGGATGACCCCGTGGTACGAGGTGAGTCTTGATGGCTTATAAACTGCAGTAAACATACCTCCCACCAAGGAAAAAAGTTTGAAAAAAGTTTTCCAAACCCCTTGACAAACACCAAATCCTGTGCTATAATAAGGATGTTCCAAGGGACAGAGATGGACGACCCCATTTTGAAGAGGTTAGTCTGGATGGCTTATAATGCGCAAAACGTACCTCTCACCCTTGGAAAAAACACTTGACATCTTCCACAAAATGTGGTAAGATATATATGAAAAGGAGAACGACACTCCCCAAACGAGAAAGGTTTACCACTATGAAGAAGGCTTCCCTCCAGTCCCTCGTTTCCTATCTGAACGGTGAAACCGTTGACAACATCGCCGAGATCAAGGCCGAGATTGAGGCCGAACTCGCCAAGGGCGAAGCGAAGGCCCAGGCCAATCGTGACCTGTACGCCGAAGCGAAGGACATCGTCCTCGGTGCCCTGTCCGATACTCCCGTCACCATCGGTGAACTGTATGAGGAGATTAAGGACGCTCTGCCCGATGGTTTCTCCAAGGGCAAGGTGCAGTATGCCATCACCCGTATGTGGGCCGATGAGGTCAACAAGGTTGAAGGCAAGGTCAACTCCTACACTCGGAAGTAATTCCGAGTGCCCTCCCACGGGGTGCAACCGCACCCCGTTTTCCTTTAACCGCATATTGTATACAGGATCCAGCGCGCCGGCTGCCGAGTTGTACGTACAACATTGTATACAGTATTCCTATAAAATAATGCTTGACGAAAAGTAAAAATTCTGCTATAATTAATAATGTCAGAGGGAGGTAGGAAACCTTGAAGGATCCCAGGGCTCCGAGTGACAAGAAAAATTTTGAAAGAAATTTCAAAAACCCTCTTGACACCAAGCACAATCTGTGCTATACTAAATACATCAAAGGGAACGACACCCTACAAACGAGAAAGGAACTAACCACTATGAAGAAAGCCACTTTTGAAGCCATCAAGACCGCTCTGACCAACTTCGGATTCGACAACGAGGAAGTCCTTGCCGAACTGGACAAGGAAATCAACAAGGGTGCGGAGCAGAAGGCGAAGAACGCCGAAGCGTATGAAGCCATCCACGATATCGTGATGGGTGCCCTGTCCGCGGTTCCCGTGACCGTTGCTGAACTGTGGGAAGCCATTGAGGATGAAGTCCCCGAAGGCATCACCAAGGGCAAGGTTCAGTACGCCCTGACCCATCTGTGGGAAGGCGAGATCGTCAAGATCGAAGGCAAGCCCAACACCTATCGGAAGGCGGTCTAATCCGCCTTCCCTCCCTCGGTGGGTGAAGCACGTCACCCTCAAAGGTTAGACAATCGCCCTAACCGCCGAGACATGCGCCTGTAGCTCAGTTGGTAGAGCAACTGACTCTTAATCAGTGGGCCGTGGGTTCGAATCCCTCCAGGCGCACACATCCAGTTTTACCCTTTCCTTCCTTCCTAGCCTCCCATACGGGAGGCACTTTCTTTATCTATTCGTTGTATACTGTATACAAGGGCGCCGGCCGCCCGTGGGTTGTACGTACAAAAGAGGGCAAAAATTGATACTTGACAAATCTTAAATTATAGAGTATAATTTAAGAGAACCAAGAGAAAGGAAGGTACTTCAAGATGGCTAAAATGAACAAGACACAGATTGACAAGGCTCTGCGTGACTCTATTTTCCTTGACCTTCTGGGCGAAGGTGGACGAGTCTTTGACTACACGAAAATCAATGACCGCCAGTATGGTGTTATCATGTGTGCCCCGCCTGACGGAAAACATCGGTACTGCCGTATCGGTGTAATCGTTGCAGAGGACCGTGAGGACATGACTGCCGAAGAACTGATGCAGTCCGAGATTGATGCCTACAATCAGAAGCAGACTGATAAGGCTGAAAAGGCAAAGAAAAAGGAAACCAAAATCGCAAAGGACAAGGCTCGGCGTGAAAAGGAAGCCGAAGAGAAAGCAAAGGAGGCTAACGTATGACCTATACTGATGGGTGCCCCAATTGTGGTAGTAATGACTATACCGCAAACGACTATGGCGATGATTTTGATATGTATGAAGCAGAACAGTGGTGGGATTGTACCTGTAATAAGTGCGGTCAGAATTTTACGGAACATCGCTTTTACAAACTCGTAAATGTCTCTTTTGAAACTGAAGATTAATCGCGGTTAGCGGGTGCTAACCGCCGGCGCGATTTAATACCTTTGTAACAATTTTATGCTTGACTTTTAACATATTATTTTATATAATAATAGTGAAAGGAAGGTAAAAGAAATGACCAAACTGCAAGCGATTCGTAACTTTGTAAATTTTGTAACGGGTGATTATGTAACTATTGCCCGTGATCGGTGTGAAGATGGCAATTGGGCGATGGATATTTCCAACTCTACCCCTCGCCTTAAACTGCCGAAAGTACTTGATATGGCACATGATGAAAGTGATAAGGCTTTCCGCAAAAACTTTGTGGAACGTTGTCCTCTTGCACAGGGTTTTAGTCACGTAACTCTCACCCTTCTGCATGAGTGCGGACATTGGGCAACCCGTTCCGTAATGAATATTATTGCATACGATGCGGATGTTGCCAAGGCATATACCCAGGATTTATATATGCAGAATCCGTGGGAAATGCTTGCAACTCAATGGGCAATCTGTTGGTTGCTTGACCCTGTAAACCGTAAACAGGCAAAAGCCTTCGAGCGTGCATACTTCAGTGCATAAGTATGCACGCGCCGGCGGATTTAACAGAATTGTAATATTTTTGTAGTTGACATTTAACAAATTCCATGATATAATCTATATGTAAGATAAAGAAAGGAGATCAGCCTAATGGACAACAAGGAACTGTGGATCAGCGAAGAAACCGCACAACTGATTCTCGATGCTATTGCATGGAGCAACAAAGATTGGATGGATACTCTTGATTGGAACTTCAATCAGGGTGGCGAAGTAGACAATGCCCGTGTCGACTTTATTCGCTTCTGTCGTGCCCGTGGCATCGCAGGAGTAGAAAGGAAGGTGAAAATCTAATGTTCCTCGCTTCAAAATTCATCGACGAAAAAGAGATGACTTACGAAGAAGTCACCAACGCGGTCGAACAGTTAAAAGCCTTGCGCTCTCGGATGGCCGAAGCGCGCGCCCGCAAGCAGAATCTTTACGCTATGGTGGAGAACTTGAAAGAAGAAGGTATGACTCTCTGTAGCGCCCTCACTGGCGAGGTCTTTAATCCCAATGACTGGTTGATTTATGATGAACGCTCTGGCGCCACTTACGAAGGCAAATGGAACGGAACCTAAGTTGTACACCTACGGGTGTACAACCCGCCGGCCGCAATTTAATACAATTGTAATAATTTTAATATTGACTTTTAACATTTTATTTGATATAATTATTACAGAAAGAAGAGAGGAGTAGGGCAATGAAAGTAGATTTCCAAGTAACCTTTACCGCAAAATGCGATCTTGATGATGCTTTTGATGACTACAATACCATTATGGAATGGGATACTTACCACGATCCCGACGAGACAATCTATGATGTAATCGAAAGAAACTTGATTGTTCCCAAAGATGCTTCCGAATATATGCCCCAGTCTGTTATTGAAGAATTCGCAAATGCATTGCGAACTCGTATTGGTGGAGTACAGATGAGAATGGAGTTGGAATAATGGAAAAAGTAAAATCCTTCTTCAGCATTGAAACCCCATACCGCTTTGAGTGGAATGACCTTCGGTGTGGTATTACTATCCTCAACGTTGTACTGATTATGCTTTTCGGTTTGCAAATATCATGGTTCGGTCTTGCTATCGCAGTTTTCGGACTATTCAAAGATATGAGTCAGCACAGGCACATCAACGATGTACTGATGCACCTTTCCAGTGTAGTCCTTAACTTATACTTCCTTTCCCTTCTCTATAAGTAGACTTCGGTCTACTTTTTTCGTGCCGGCTATTTTTTCAGCCGGCGCTAAATTTGCATACCCCTCCCCATTATATCACGAATTTTCCCCTTTGTCAAGTTAAATATTTGTGTCAAATGTTACAGAAGTGTTACAGAAGTGTTGCACCTCTGTTAACTACGTCAGAGCTTTACGCCACAAGCGTTCCCGCGCTGTCAAGTATGTATACAGTATACAAGCTGGAAGCTGCAAGCTGGATAAGCTGGGCAAGCTGGAACTCCGTGGACGAGCTGGGTGAGCGCGCAGAAAATTTTTTGTGGATTATTTATTCAGAAGCTGGGTCCGCAAAATCGCAACCACCGATTTTTGGCCCGCCATAAGCTGCGAGATCCCCGATGTTATCGGGAGCACACGAGCTGGGCGCAAGCCGATTCTCCGTCGTCGTGAAAATTCGGAGCAAATTCCCGCAGAGCAAAAAAAATTTTTTTCAAAAATTTTTTGGCAAACACTTGACTTTTTTTGAAATTTCGTGTATAATTATATTGTAGAAAGGAGAGAGAGATGTAGATGAAACGAATCTATGTTATAGTCGGTGAGCTGGAAGATACAGATCAAATCGACACTTTCTATGGCGCATGTCATACAATGAAAAAAGCTGATGAACTGTGTCTTCAGGCAGAAAATGAAATTCCTGGCCACATTTTTTATTGGCGTGAAGTGATTGAGGAGGATGATTAAGTATGGAAACCCGTACCTATTATGTTCCCGCGAATCGGATCGGCCGCCACATCCTCAATTTCCTTATCGCGCACGTAGGCTGCTCTGTCAGCAATATCCGCAAGGTTGCAGACAATCTTGCGGTGGTGATAACTACGCCAAAGCGCGACGTTACCAAGGTTGAACGCATACTTCAAATGTATGACCTAATGTGACTAACATTTGACTTTCAGTCAAATTTATGTTATAATAAATATGTAAGAGAGAGGGAGAGAAAAAATCTCCTGACTCAAATAAAAACCAGAAAATAAATACTTGACAAAAAGTGAAATTTCTGGTATAATAAATATAGAAAGAGAGAGAAAAAGAAACTCTTCAAGGTGGAAGTAAACCACTCTAAAAAACAGCATATAAAATTGTGCGGTTAGCGGCCCGCCGTAAATCAAAACCGTGTGTAAAAGGAGGCAATATGAATAAGTCCGAAATCCTGTCCACTATCCTTGCTATCCCCGGTGCGGTGATGGCCCGTCAGAACAAGACCAACTTTGTCGCCATCGAAGGCGAAGATGGTATCGTTAAGGTAGCTGTGAGCGCTGCTCTGGCCGAAGATACCAAGAATCACAAGGCTTTCAACCTGGACGCCGCTGTTGCGGAGTACAAGGCTTGGGAAGCTGAAGGTGCCCTCCGCGCTGCTGAGCGCGCTAATAAGCCTGTAAAGGTTAAGGGCCCGAACCCTGAAGCTGAAGCTCGCCGTCAGGCACTTGATGCTCAGGTAGCTGGTCTTCCTTCTTTCACTGACTATACTGCCACTGACATTCTGAATGCTCTGGCTGGTCAGGTAGCCGACAACGTGACCGTTATGGCCGTAGGCTCTAGCGCGATGCGTCTTGTCGAAAAGGGTGTTCTGTCCATGACTCTGGACGAGAAGAAGAAGAAGCACTACAGTAAGGCATGATCCCTCGGGGCGTAAGCCCCTCCTTACATGTGTACTATGACATGCGCGAAGTCAAATATTAGAAATAATAAAACTAATATTTGACAAAAAGTGAAATTCATGTTATAATATATATGTAAGGAGGGGAGATCACCAAAGGCGTAACCGGCCTCACCCACCCCTCCTTATTGGGGACAGTCCACGCAACGCGTTGGTTGCGTGGACATTTTTTTATGCTTAAAATTAGGCATTGTATACAGTATACAATCTTGACTTTTTATAAAATTTATGTTATAATAAAAGGGGATATATATATATATATATACCGCGGGCAAGCTGGGCCAAGGATAAGCTGGAAATAAGCTGGACGCCTTACACCATAAAGCCCGCGGCCGCAATTTCATTTTCAAATCTGAAATTGTATACTGTATACTGTATACAATCCGCATATCCCATAACCCAGGGCCGCCGCGAAATTACCTAAAAAAATTTTATCCCCTTTTTCAGCCGCATTTGATAATTTTTCTATTTGTGCCTGTTCTAGGGTATTAGCTGTATCAGTCACATATTCCTTAGTTCTACTTATAGCTGGACTTCCCGCTAAAACATTAGAATAGCAATATGATTGCGCAAGCCATTTTATGGTGTAGTCCCCCTTAGCGGGCGCATATTCCTATATATATAGAAAATGCGTCTGATCCGGGGTATTTTTTGACCGACTACGTAAGAATGGCTTGCGCATTTGTATATGTATAATAAATAATAAGCTGCATAAAGTATATAGGTAACTATGTTTGTCGCAAGCCATTTCACCGTCATCTCCCCCTCATCGGGCGCATATTCTATATATATATCAAATGCGTCCAAAATGGGGGACAAGGTACTGATTTGCTCATTTTTTTATACGAGTCAAATACTTGACAAAATGTAATTTTGTGTGTTAAAATAGAAAAAAAGAAAAAAATTAAAAAAATAATTTTTTGAGAATTTTATTTTAATTTAAATAAATATTTGACAAAAGCTGAGAATTGGCGCACACTCCCAAAATATAGCCCCTCTTACCCTTGCCTATCAAAAATAGCTCCCGTAATACAATAGACCCCTTTACCTAGAAACTTTTACCATTATACGTATATTTGTATCTTCTCTTTTACTATAGTAAGAAGTATAATAGTAGTAGGTATTATCTTTCTTCTATTTTATTTTACTGAAACGAGGTGTTTTTATGAATGTAATAGAAAAATTACGTTACCTTAATAGTGCAGATGGTCCTAACATACCTATGCGCACCTTGGCTGCTTACTGTGGTACTACAGCTGCATAGATATGCTGGTATATAAATGGTAAAACTATTCCAAAATAGGAGACTATGGAATAGATGGAGAAGGGTATTAGAGAGTTATGTAAGGAGATATAGCAGGAGGTAGGTAGCTAATGGCCTACATAATAGGTCCATACAACAAGTATGATACATGGGACCGTACCCATGCTACTCATAAATTCACTATTAATGGGAATTGGTTTGCGATTAAAGAGGTTGAGATGTGTTGGGGATTACCTGCGTTGGAATATAAGATTGCGGACAGGGAGGATGCGCCTGAAATGTATTAGATATATGAGACAGAGGAAGAGGCACTTCAATTTGTGTAGTATTTGCGCTCAATTAATTAAGAATTCTCGTGGGACGGCCAGACGCCGAAGGCGGCTGGACGTAACACGAAAACGAATTTTGAGGGACGGAGCGAGCCGAAGGCGAGCGCCGTGCCGAATAAATTCGTAACCACAGCAAGTATAGTAGGCTATTTGCGCCCGATATGAGGTAATTTGATTTTAAGTTGGAAATATGCGGCCGAACCTAGATATCGACTCTACAAAACCCGAAACTATCCCATCTACAGAGTTCATACACAGATTGGCCGCGCCTTATTCTCCTAAATATTTGACTTTCATTAAAATTTATGGTATATTTTTAGTATAGGAAAATATACCTTATTTTTGTATGGAGGTGTATCTAATTGAGATAGCATGAACAAGTAAAAGAATTTGCAGTTGATGATATTATTAGGCTGGTGCGGCAAACCGACCTTTCGAACATTAATACATTCTTGGTATTGAATGGCGGCACTGGCGTTGGTAAAACCACAGCCATTATGAATAATGTGCTTTAGGAACTTGACCATAAATTTGGACATCTACAAACTATGTTGGTTGTGGAAAGCCGCAGTATTACAGTAGAATAGCTGCGTCATAAGTATGGTGAAGCGGACGTATGCCAACGTTTGGCTTTCGCAAACATGATTAAGAGAGGCTCAATTGACTATGATTGGGTAGTTATTGATGAATGTCATGGTTTATTTAGTGAAGCTTCATTTGCGGAAGATACCACAATAATTGGAGATTGGATTAAGAATCGCCGCAAGAATACCCATATCATCTTCATTACTGCTAACGATGAGTACTTTGAGGAACTTTCAAAACAATTCTTTTCTGATGAGAGTTCTTTTATATATTTGTTTCCGGACTTCACCAAATATGTATCTAATACGTATGTGAAGGAAATTCAGTTTCTTAAAACAAAGAATACTAATGATTCGCTGCAATACTTTCTGGATCAGCAGGAAGGGCGACGCGGCATTGTATTTCTTAAAAGTGCGAGTAAGGTAAAGGATTGGTACTTTAGATTGCTTGATTAGAAGAAAGGTGTTGCAATGCTCGTGTCGCGCGCGAATCAAACGGCGCTTTCACTTGATGTGAATTAGGCGGCTATTGCGGCGAAAGACCTGATGATTGAGTTGAGTGACGGATAGAGCGGCCTTACCCTTGCGGACCTACAAGACATGGCTGACAAATAGAGAATTGCGGATGGTAAAGAGTCATTGTTTGAAGCTTTGCGCAACGAGCATTTACCAGATGATATTTCAATTTTAATTGTGACTGATACGTTACAAGAAGGTATGAGTCTTACATTTCCCAAAATTGATTATATGATTATAGATGGATATGGAGAAGTTGAGATTAGGTAGAAGGTTGGGCGCTTTCGCGGCAATCTTGACCAACTCTTTATTATCTTTAACCCAAATAATGCGCGGCGCGACTTTCAAATCCAGTCAGATATGTTTGCGCACTTCCGCAAACTACAAGCCGAAAATAATCAAGTAGAACTTGCAAAGCAATTTGGTATTCTTAAAGGTGCGCGCTTCAAGGTAAAATATATTATGGAGCGCATCCAGGAAGATGGCACGAAAACCTATGAGGTTAATGAGCAAGCCTATCTACACTTACTTAAAGACCATAAAGATTATTTGCACTTAATGGGTAATACAGAAGAAGCTGTAAAGGAAATGTATTCATATCTTGGCGCGACTCCAAAGCTAGTAGACCCCGCGCTAATTCGAATTTCAAATCAAAAAGACCTTATTTTAGAAATTGCAGAAAGATGGAGAGGAATTCCCTTAAAGGGCCCCGCCCAAGAAGCACTTCTTTAGGACTTCAAAGCTATGGGAATAACAGATAAATCGCGGCATTAGATTAC
>Ga0265298_10002471_pt1 | contig 25746 bp, 24 predicted proteins | sample AusTroGonzalo_MG_3_FD_193486 | JGI IMG/M metagenome (GOLD analysis project Ga0265298, IMG submission 193486) | Bovine rumen microbial communities from tropical cattle in Woodstock, Queensland, Australia - Gonzalo_01 | ecosystem: Host-associated > Mammals > Digestive system > Stomach > Rumen ...
ACCTGCAGCTGCCCCTGTATATTCTGGCAACGGACCGGCTAGTGGCCGCCAAAGAGGGGGGCGCTGTCACCGGGGGCGGTTACTATGCGTTGAAGGACGGGGAGCGGAAGGAAAGTTTTCTGTTTGCGGACGCGCAGGATGGCAGCCTGCCCTGGCAGACCTATTCGGAAATGAAAGATGCCGATGGCACTAAAATCCCGGTCACAGACATAACTGTTTTGCAGGAAAACGTGAAACAGGTACTGGCGGATACCCTGCGGCGCATGGAACAGGGAGACTTTCAGCCTGCGCCGTCGGGCGGCTGCGACGCATACTGTCCGGCAGCGAAGATCTGCCGTTGCCGCCTCTTGAAGCCGGACCAGGACGGGGAGGAAGGCCATGAGTGAATTGCAATATACGCCTGCGCAGGAACGGGCGATTCATTGTATCGATAAAAATGTGGCTGTCTCGGCCGGCGCCGGCAGCGGTAAGACCCGTGTGCTGGTGCAGCGTTTCCTGTATCTGGTAAGCCGGGGGGCTGACCGTCAGGAAGACACGGTACTTCCCCGTGAAATACTGGCGGTAACCTTTACCCGGAAAGCAGCGGCGGAAATGCGGGACAGGATCCGCAGGGAAATGGAAAGGAAACTCTGCCGGGTAACGGAAGGAAAACCGGAAACGAGGCAAAACCGGGCCTACTGGGAGCAGCAGCTGAAAGGGCTGGACCAGGCACAGATCGGCACTATACACAGCTTCTGCAGCAGCCTGCTACGGGCTAATCCGGTGGAATGCGGCCTGGATCCGGACTTTACGGTGATGGAAGAAACCGATTATGATGAGTTCCTGGCCACTGAAGTCAGAAACGGGCTCCGCCGCCTGCTGCACGGGCAGGACCCCGCCGCCTGTCTCCTCTGTGATGAATACGGCAGCCGCAGCCTGCTGGAGCAGACCGTGGCGCTCATGCAGAAAGGCTTTACAATCGCAGAGGGAACGACAGCCGTACAATATGAGGAAGCGTTAGCAGAAGCAGACAGGGAAACAGAACGGCTGCAGTCTGTCATCACACACGATTTTGCGTGTGCCTGTTCATCGTCTGGTAACCGGTCGTTCCTGGAAGACAACCTGGAAAAGATTCATAACGCATTAGCTGCTATAACAGAACAGGATAATCTTGATTTCCTGCAGTCTGTCAACAAAAAACTGAATCGCAAAGACAAAAACAAAGAAGAGATCGACCGTGTGAAACGCGGGCTGGACCTTGTGGCATCCCGGCCCCTCAGTCTGAAAGCGCTTACCTTAGTGCCTGCCTGGGAAACCTTTTTGCTGCGGATGCAGGAGAATATCAGAAAGAAAAAGAAGGAACTGGGCCTGTTGGGCTTCGACGACCTGGAAGACATGGCCCTTTCACTGCTGGAAGGGCATCCGGATGTACTGGACAAATGCAGACGTCAATACCGGTATGTCATGGTGGACGAATTCCAGGACACCAATGAACGCCAGCGCCAGCTGGTATATCTGCTGTGCGGTGGTAAAAAAGATGTTCTGCAGGGGAACCGATTATTCGTGGTGGGCGATGCTAAGCAGTCCATATACCGCTTCCGGGGCGCGGACGTCAGCGTCTTCGCCCGGGTCCGGAATGAAATTACAGGCGCAGGCGGCGAACTGATCCGGTTAAATGACAATTTCCGGACCGTGGATTCCGTGCTGCAGCTTTGCAACGAAACATTCCCGGCCCTGATGGGGACGGAAGAGACTCAGGACGTCTATTATGAAGCCTTGCGGTCAAACCGGGACGAAGGGCCGCAGCCGGAATTCCACATACACTGCTATGCAAAAGAAATTTCTAAGGTGGAAGCGCGCCAGGCGGAAACAGACCGGCTGGCCGGGCGCCTTGCGGAACTGCACAGTGAAGGACTGGCCTATGGGGACATGGCGGTCCTGTTGCAGAACATGACCCACGTCTCTCTCGTGACAGAGGCCCTGCGGCAGCACGGAATACCCTGCGCCGTGGTAGACGGACGGGGATTTTATGACCGGATCGAAGTGCAGGACATGTTGAATCTGTTTGCTTTTGCTGTGAATCCTCATGATAATCTGAACCTGGCAGCCATCCTCCGTTCCATCTATATGGGGCTGGATGACGAAACCCTGACTCGTCTGCATCTGGCATTATGTAAAAAGGAGTTGTCTTTATGGGATTTCCTGCAGCAGGAACAGGTGTCACTTCATGCCGCGGCGCAGGCTTCCGTGCAGCGGGCTGTTTCGCTTCTGCGTCAGATACTGGCGTCCGGCAGCGTTCTGAACCTGCCTGATTTCTGCAGGGAACTGCAGAAGCTGCTGCATCCGGAAGCGGTTCTGGCGTTGCAGTATGACGGAGAGGAACAGCTGGTGAACCTGCGTAAATTTTTCCGGATCGCTAATGAATTCAGCACACAGAAGCAGGGCGGCGTGCAGGAATTTATAACCCGCATGATGCGTCTGCAAAAGCTGGACAACCGGGAAGCCGCGGCCACGGTGGAAGCCGGGGACGCCGTGCAGGTGATGACAGTCCATAAATCCAAAGGACTGGAATTCCCGCTGGTTGCCGTGCCGTTCCTGGATACAGGCTTTCCGTCAGATAAGCAAAGATTATCTTTCCATCCGGCCCTGGGGTTGGGAATCTCCCTCCGGGACACCGGAGGCAAGATGGTCTCCAGTACTGTGCTGGAGCAAATAAAAGAAGAGAATAAAACAAAAGAACGGGAAGAAAAGGTACGGCTGCTGTACGTGGCCATGACCCGTGCGAAAGACAGGCTGATCCTGTCGGGTTCCCGGCAAGATACAAAAAAACCTTCTGAAGCAACCCATTGGCTTAATTGGCTGGACCAGTGCCTGAAAGACAGCCCTTTAACAGCGAGGGAAGAAATCCGGGTAGAGAATTCTGCCGTTACCGAAGCGGGGGAGAATAAATCGTCCCCGGTTGCAGAGCTTTCGGAAGAAATAAGAACAGCATTATTGGAAGGGATCGCGCCGCTGGAAAACTATGGCGGCCGGGCGATGCACCGGTTCTCGGCATCGTCGCTGCAGACCTATGAGACCTGTCCCCGCAGGTATTATTATCAGCACATCGAAACCGTACCGCCCCTGGATACCCGGGAAAAGCAGGGCAGCAGTCTGCCGCCCGACGTGCTGGGAACCCTGGTGCATCAGGTGCTGGAAAAATATGCCAGATGGCGTATGGAAAACCGGTTCGCGGAAGATGACGGAGTCTGGGAAGAATATTTCCGTGAGGCGGTGGAAGAACTGGCCGGGGGACGCTTTGACCTGGCCAGAGAGGCGGAAACCATGCTGCGGGATTATTTGCATTCCGATTTATATCAGTCTTTTGCCGCAAAGCAGATATTCGCGGAATACGAATTTCAGATGCTGCTGCCGGACGGGGATCAGAACTTTACAGTGACGGGCTATATTGACGCAGTGGCGGAAACCGGTCACGGCGAAGTGGTCATTATTGATTACAAATCCGGACAGCCGCCTGTGGAAAGAGTTGCCGGTAAAGACAGTGACGGACGACTGCCCCGGGAAACGGATGTCAGCAACGGCTATGCCTGGCAGCTGGCACTGTATAAGATGGCGGTGGAACGCCAGTTGCAGGTTAGAGGGAAATCTTCTTTGAAAGTGGCAAAGGCAGCCTTGCACTTTTTACGGAACCTTAGCGAGTGGGTACTCCCGGAAAAAGAGTACCGGCAGGAGATCCTGCAGGTCTGCAGGGAAATTGCCGGAAAGAAGACAGAAGAAGATTTTGCCGTCAGGACAGAGCAATGCCTGTATTGCCCCTTTGCCTATATGTGCAAAAGGGACAGCTGACTTTTAGTAAAATTTTAGTGAAAAATAATAAGAATAAGAGTAATGACAGGTAAAATGTGGTACAATACAAATAGGTATGTCAACAGGAAGCTGTAAGATGTTACAGTAAACCATAACAAATCAGTTAAGTTATATAATCGAAAAGGAGTGATATACATGGCAAACGTATCCCAGGAAACAATGATGTTTAAAAGAAACCGTGAAAAAACTCCGGTGGACCAGACCATCCGGGAGGTTTGCGAAGCCTTGAATGAAAAAGGATATAATCCCAAGGACCAGTTGGTAGGCTACCTGCTTTCCGGCGATCCTACTTACATTACCAGTTATAAAGATGCCCGCAACAAGCTGCGCCAATATGAACGGTATGAACTGGTGGAAGCCTTGCTGGAAAGTTATCTGGCATCAATTCAGAAATAGGCTTGAAGCTTTATGAGAATAATGTCTCTGGACTTGGGGAGCCGTACCATCGGCGTGGCGGTCAGCGACCTGACCGGTCTGATTGCCAACGGGGTGGAAACGATTCGCAGGACGTCTCCCGAACGGGATTTTACCAGACTCGGCGAGCTGATAACCGATTGGGATGTCGGGGAGATTGTCCTGGGCTATCCGAAAAATATGAATGGAACCATCGGCGAAAGGGCCAGACTTTCAGAAGCTTTTGCGGAAGAGCTGCGCAGCCGTTTTGCCGGTATTGCTGTTGTCTTGTGGGATGAGCGCCTTTCCACAGTAGCAGCGGAGCGCGTCCTTATCGATGCGGACTTGCGGCGTAAAAAACGGCGTAAAGTCATTGATATGATGGCTGCCGTGGTTATCCTGCAGAACTATCTGGACAGTAAGAATCATTAGAACAGGTGGAATGACGTGGAAGAGGTTTCCTCAAAACATAAAATAATCATGGGAGGGGCTCTGGCAGTGTTAATTGCCATTGCCCTTGTTATTAAATTTGGCGGCGGCGCGGCGGCGCGGATGGTGGAACAGATGCTGGTCCGTCAGAACATCGTAGCCGGTACGCTAACCTATGAAAAAATCAATGCCGGGTTTGCCGGGGACGTGGAAATTCGTAATCTGGTATGGAAGGCTCCCAACGGGGACGTGAAGCTGGAAATGCCGCTGGCTACAGCTTCCGTTAATTTTTTTGATACTCTGCGTCAGGGGGGCGGTGTCGGTGCAGTAACCAATATCGTCTTTAACAGCCCCAAATTTTATGGAGTCTATGAAGAGGGGTATGGGCTGGATTTGTTAAATCTGCTCCGGTTAGCCGGGGATGAAAGCGGGAAGGAATCAGCAAAAAAGACAGAACTTTCTGTAAAACCCACTGATTTCCGTGGTCTCATTGAAGTGAAAGACGGCTACCTGGATTTGGTATCCAATGGGAAAAAGGTCCGGCTGGATAAAATGAATGCCCAGATGACTTTCAAACAGTATCCTCAGCTGCGGGCCAGCGCTACCGCCAGCAAGGAAAACTGCGATGTGGTCCTGAACATGGTGTATGAAAGCGGCACCGCTCAGGTGACCGGGGAAACAAAAAATGCGGCAGTTGCAGATGTGCTGGCTATGTATCCTGATTTGAAACATATCCGGATTACTGCAGGATCCATCCCCACCGTGAAAATTAGCGCATCCAAAGACCGGGGTGGTTGGCACATTCGGCTTGACGGCAAACCCCGCAACATGGCCGGGGAGTTTTTCGGCATCCCTTTTACTGAAGGGGAGGGCAACTTTACCGCCGACCGGGACGAAGCTCAATTGTATGCTTTGAAGGCCAGTGTGAACGGCATGCCGGTGACCCTGCAGGGCAGAATCAGAAGCGGTAGGGGAACTCCGCTTCCCCCCGGCTTTGACCTTGTGTTTTCTGCCGAGTACTTTAAAACCCAGGCATTAAGCAAAGGTTTGTATCTGGATGACAGCGGCATTACGTTTTCCGGAAAACTGACAGGTACCGCGGTGGAACCGAAACTTGAAGGCTCCTTTAGCAGTAATTATCTGTTTGCCTCACCGCTCCGGCTAAACAACGTGCACGGTACTTTTGTCAGGGAAGACGATAAGTTTGTACTGAAAAACGCAGAGGCGATGGGAGCCGGTGCAAAGATATCGCTGGCAGGATATGTAGATCCGGCCGCAGGATACTATGACCTTTCCCTGTCGGGAGACAGTTTGGACGCCGCCCAGATGACGGATAACAGGGTTACGGGGGTATTAAAGATGAAAGCCCGCATCACGGGACGGAACCAGGCAGACTCGGCTACGGGCAGCGGAAAGTTTGCCATGGAGAAAGGAAGGTATTTTTCTGCGGAAGGTAATCTTCGGGGAGAAGAGATACGCCTGCTGGAGGGGGATATCGTAATCCAGAACGGTCAGATGGGGACCCAAAACGCGGTCATGAAGCTGGGGCGCAGTAAATACAGTGTCTCTGTGACAGCCGGCGGCGACAAGGACGCTGCGGAGATTAAGCTTGAGAAAAAACAGGCATCTTCTTTGTTTTGATAAAAATGAAGGTTAAAAATTGAAATAATCGTTTTAGAAAAATAAAAGAGATAAGGAGCACTATTATGACGGAAAAAGATATTGTTGAAGTTATGGATGCGGAAGAAACCATTGAAACCTTTGAGTTTACTGATGAAGAAGGGAAAGATCATTGCTTTGTGGTAGAAAGCAAGTTTAAAGTAGGCAAGGAGGATTATGTGGCTCTGCTGGAAGTGGATCCGTCCATTTTTGTGGAAGAGGAAGATAAATGCGACTGCGACCACGCGCATGAGCACGAACAAGTACACACACATCCCCAGGGAGCGGTCTGTGGCTGCGGTCACGACCACGCGGAAGAGGACGATGAAGAGGAGCCGAACATCATCCTTGCCAAAATAGTCACGGATGAAAATGGGGAAGTGGATCTGGAAGAACTTACCGACGCGGAATTTGAAAAGGCAGTTAAAGTTTATGAATCGCTGGAAGCATAAGCAAACACTACACATACACAACATTAATGCGTAAATAACAGGCAACGGAGGGAATGGAGTTGTTTAAACGAGTAATTCCGTTATTGCTTGCATTGACGTTGATGCTGGGACTGGGGGCATACTGGCTGCTGTATTTTACCGGCAACAACACAGAATATGCCAAAGGGCACCGCTACCTGGTCACCATCAAACCGGGTATGACCACAGCGGATATCGCTGACCTGCTGCACAAGAAGCATTTGGTGAAAACCCCGGAAGCCTTCCGTATGGAAGCGCGCCTGCGGGGACTGGCCGGCAAGTTGGAAGCAGGGAAATATGAAATTATCGGCGGCATGTCTAACAGCGAAATTGTTACTATCCTTTCCAAAGGACAGACGTACAATGTGAAATTTACCGTGCCGGAAGGATTTAATGTGGTCAAAACCGGTCGCAAGCTGGAAGCTGAAGGACTGGGAGACGCCCGGAAATTTGAAGAGGCGGCCCGGAATTATACGCCTTATCCCTATATGGAAACAAATAACCCAGATGTGATCTTCAAAGCGGAAGGCTTTATTTTTCCTACTACCTACCATTTGGACCCGGATATGACGGAAAAAGATATTTTGGCCCTTATGGTCCGAACCTTTAATACGGAAATCAATAGAGAAAGAATCCCAGCCCTGGCCAGGGAAAAGAACATGAACCTCAGAGATTTGGTGAATCTGGCGGCCATGGTGGAACTGGAAGCTGTCTTTCCGGAGGAACAGGCCCGTATTGCCGGCGTCTTTCTGAAACGGCTGCATATTTATATGCCTATCCAGTCAGATACTACAATTCAGTATCTACTGGGTTCCCAAAAGGAAGAAGTTACCATTGCGGATACTCGTATCAAAAGCCCGTACAACACCTATATGAATGCCGGCCTGCCCCCGGGGCCCATCGGTTCCCCGGGCATGGATGCCATCAAGGCCTGTCTGAATCCGGAAGCGACGGAATACTTGTATTTTGTGGCGGAAAAGGATGGACATCACCGTTTCACCAAAACCTACGGAGAACACCTGAAGGCCATTGCGGATATACATAAGGATGATAAAAAGAAATGAGAAAACCCGTAAAACCGGAGCTGCTAGCCCCGGCAGGCAACATGGAAAAATTGCGCATGGCGCTGTTATATGGTGCCGATGCGGTCTATTTAGGTGGCAAGCTTTTCGGTTTGCGAGCCTTTGCAAACAATTTTTCCATAGAGGAAATGAAAGAAGCCGTGGCTTTTGTCCACAGTTTGCATAAAAAAGTTTATGTGACCGTCAATATCTTTGCCCACAATGAAGATATAAGCAATCTGCCGGACTATCTGCGCAGTCTGGAAGAAACAGGAGTGGATGCCCTGCTGATTTCGGACCTGGGGGTCTGGTCGGTGGCAAGGGAAGTCATTCCCTGCATGCCCTTACACGTCAGTACCCAGGCTAACACCACAAACTGGGCGGCGGTAAAAACCTGGGAAACCCTGGGTGCAAGCCGCGTGGTGCTGGCCCGCGAGCTTTCTTTTAAAGAAATGCAGGAGATTAGCAGCCAAACCGAAGTGGAACTGGAAGCTTTCGTCCACGGCGCCATGTGCATCTCCTATTCGGGACGCTGCTGGCTCAGCAGCTACCTGACAGGACGGGATGGCAACCGGGGGGCCTGTGCCCAGATCTGCCGCTGGGAATTCACCCTCACGGAAAAAAACCGGCCCGGCGAAGTCTATGACGCGGCAGGGGATGAACGGGGCACCTATATCATGAACTCCAAAGACCTGTGCCTGCTGCCATACTTACCCCAACTTATGGAAGCCGGCATCTGCAGCTTTAAGATAGAAGGACGGATGAAAAGTGCTCATTACGTTGCCAGCGTGGTCAGCGTTTACCGGAGGGCCATCGATGCCTGCTGGGCGGATCCGAAACACTACACCGTGAAGCAGGAATGGCTGGACGAATTGGAGAAGGTTTCCCACAGACCGTACACTACAGGCTTTGCTCTGGGGAAACCAGATGGAAAGGCCCAGGAATATAACAGCTCGTCCTACCTTCAGACTCATGAATTTACAGGTTTGGTGTATGGCTGGCAAAACGGCCGGCTTACTGTGGAACAGCGTAACCATATGAAAGTGGGGGAGACACTGGAGGTCTTCTGCCCGGACGGCAGCCTTAGCGCACTGGTTTTAGAGGATATGCGGGACGAAGAAGGGAATGTAATCACTGCTGTCCCCCATGCACAGATGATATTTTCCTGCAAAGCAGAGAAACAGATCCCAAAAGCAGCTATCTTGCGTCGCAGGATACCGTAAGCAGTACAGCCGCATTATGCATCACGGCTGACAGGTATCCTTTAAGTCCCAAAGTCAGATAAATTTATAGTGGCACAATTATCGATAATATGATAAAATAATTTGACATTACTATTGCAGCAGGAGAAGGTATAACGTGTTATGGAACGCATCGGCAAAATATTTAAGTTCATGAAAGAACATGGCTTAGAGTGTATTGCGATCAAAGACATCTGTACCATTCGTTACCTTACGGGGTTCACAGGTGACTCCAGCATACTCTACGCAGATGACCGGGTCGCCGTCCTGATCACCGACGGGCGGTATATCGAACAGGCACGCTCGGAACTGAAATACTGCCGTGTGACGGAATATAAAACAGACAACGGCAACAGTATCTGGAACACCCTGGCCGAACTGGTCGGCAAGCATCAGAAGATCGGCTTTGACGGGGAAGTTTTTTCCTATGAAGATGCCAAAGCCTTAAAAGAATTGCTGCCGGAAACAGCGGAGATGATCAGTGTAAGCCTGAGCTCCCTGCGTCTGGTGAAGGATGAACGCGAATTGGAGTATTTATGGCAGGCCCATAAAATTGCGGACGCGGCTTTTGAACGACTTCTTAAAGAACTGAAAGCCGGTATGACAGAAAAAGAACTGGCAGCCCGGTTAGAGTATTACATGCGCAGCCTCGGTTCAGAAGGCGTTTCCTTTGATACCATCGTGGCCTCGGGTCACCGGAGCGCACTGCCTCATGGAGCGCCCACTGATAAAGTGGTGGAAGTAGGGGACTTTGTGACCTTCGATTTCGGCGCCCTGTACAAAGGCTATCATTCTGATACCACCCGCACCGTGGTCATGGGAATGGCAAATTCATGGCACCGGGAGGTCTACACCGTGGTGCAGGAAGCCCAGTACCGGGGAATGAAAGCTGCGAAGCCGGGAATCACCGGCAAAGAACTGGACGCAGAAATCCGCGAATACATTGAATCCCGGGGCTATGGGAAATATTTTAACCATGGTCTGGGGCACGGCGTAGGTCTGGAGATTCATGAGTTGCCTAACATCAACAGTCGGGGCGATATCGAATTGCAGGAAGGCATGGTCTTCAGCATCGAGCCTGGTGTTTACATCCAGGGACGTGGCGGGGTACGCATTGAAGATACGGTGGTGCTGACCAAGGAAGGAGCCCATAGCCTCACAGCCCTTAAGAAAACCTTGACGGAAATCGTATAAAACGATAAGATAAATATTAATTTTTAATAATAATAAAAACTGAATTTATCAGAAACACAGGAGGATGTATCTATGGTATCTACCAACGAATTTAAAACCGGTCTGACTGTCACCATTGACAACGACCCGTGGCAGGTTGTGGAATTTCAGCATGTAAAACCGGGTAAAGGCGCAGCCTTTGTACGCGCAAAAATGCGCAACCTGGCTACCGGTGCTGTAGTGGAACGCACCTTTAACGCCGGGGAACGTATGCCGAAAGCAAACATTGAACGCCGCGTTATGCAATACCTGTATGAAGGCGACGGTAATTTTGTCTTCATGGATAACGATACATACGAACAGACAGAACTGACCAAAGAGCAGATTGGCAATGGCATCAACTTCCTGAAAGAGAACATGGATGTCAAAGTTATTTCTTACGAAAACCGCATCCTGGGCGTGGAACTGCCCAACACCGTTGAACTGGTCGTAGTGAAGACGGAACCGGGTATCCGCGGCGATACCGCGACCGGTGGCAGCAAGCCGGCCACCATGGACACCGGTTACATTGTAAAAGTGCCTCTGTTCATCAACGAAGGGGACCATCTCCTTATCGATACCCGCAGCGGTGACTATATCCAGCGTGCATAACAAACAGCGAAACAAAAGGACTTCTGATAAAGAAGTCCTTTTTTCTTTAGTAATTCCCCGCATAAACTTTAATTTTTATGCAAGGTATGGTATAATAATACATACTGTAAAAATGGGGTAGTTTGTCATTTTGGAGGTACAGATGGCGGACGAAAATGCAAAAAAATCTTTTTCCGGAAAACCTGTCACCGGGAACATACAGAACGTACCGAACCAGACTGATACAAAATTATCGGTTGATGAAGAAGAGGAAGAACTGGGCTATATTGAACTGGCAAATGATGTAATCGCCATCGTGGCCAGCCTGGCGGCTCTTGATGTTCCGGGGGTCGTCTCCATGAGCACCGGTTTCCGTGAAGGAATCAGTAACTTTTTGGGTAAGAAGAGTTTGGCCAAAGGGGTTCGGGTCAAGGTTACGGGACACAGCTGCCGCATCGCGGTCTATGTGACGGTGGAATATGGCTGCAATATCCCGGAAGTGGCGATGAAGCTGCAGAAAAAGGTGAAAAGCGCTGTGGATGAGATGACGGAATATACGGCGGAATATGTGGATGTCCATATTGAAGGCGTGCGCCGGAGAGAAAAGAGTGAGCTGGAAATCAGTTTCAATGATCCGGAAGAAGGAAAACCGGGTAGCATTTTTAATTAAAACAAGGAGTGAAATTTATGGGAATACCAGACCGAGTCATACTGACACTGTATACATTTCTGATGGCTGTGTTTGCGGTCACCATGATTCTCATTACCATGGGGATCATGCCCCCTGACTTTTTCATGCGGGTTATCACCGCATTGCCGGGGAACTGGGAATTTGCGTTAGGCGGCGCGGCTATTTTTATCATCAGCGTGCGGCTGTTGCTGGCAGGCATCGGGGTACTGGGTGAAAGCAGTACCCTGACTCTTGCCGATGCAGACAACGGCAAAACCGTCGTCTCCAAGCGGGCCCTGGAAGACTATATCGCGGACATTGCTCAGGAAGTCTACGGCATTTACGGAGTGAAAGTGGTTGTGGAAACCGAAGACAAGACTACCATCAATGCCCGTATCCACGCCTCTCTGGAACCGGGTGTCAATGTCTTTGAAACCACAGAAGAAGTAAAAGATAATATCAGAGAAACTATGAAAAAAGTCGTGGGACTGGAAGTCAAGGACATAGAGCTGTATTTCAAAAAAATCAAGAGCAGCGGCAAGGATAAAGGTTGATAAGGAGGGACTGAGATGTTTAAAGACATATTCACCGACATCTGGCTCAACTACCGCGGCCGTTTCTTATGCTCCCTTACCGGTCTGGTCGTTGCCTCTCTGTTTTTGACCGTGGGTTTCTGGCGGACGTTGTTTTTAATCCTGTTTGTATGCGGCGGTTTCTTTATCGGCTACAAGATAGATAAGAAAGAAGATCTGGTGGAGTGGTTGGATCGGCTTCTGCCGCCGGGTTATCATAAATAAACGGAGGATATATTCACATGATTCGCAGAGTCGCCAGGGAAATGGTGTTGCAGAGTTTGTTCCAGATGGATTTCACTCAGGCTGAACCGGCAGAAGCGTTGGCAATTGCCCTGGAAGTCCAACAGGATGAAGAAAAAAGTGAAGAAGCTGCCAAAGCGGTAAAATATGCGGAAAAGGTGCTGAAAGGCACTGCGGAAAAGCTGCCGGAAATCGATGCACTGATTGCCAAATATGCCATTAATTGGGATGTAAAGCGGATGCCTGGCATCGACCGCAATATTTTGCGTATGGCGATTTTTGAGATGCGGTTCGCCGACGAAAAGGTACCGGTGAACGTAGCCGTTAATGAAGCGGTAGAGGTGGCCAAGATGTTTGGCTCTGAAAAATCGGCCCGTTTTATTAATGGTGTCTTAGGCAAAATGATGCGGGAAGAAAAATGATATTGGAGATGCACTGCAGTGAAGTAAGTGCGTCATAACGGAAGAAGCGCAGTATGACAGAAGAAGTTTACCTTGGTATCGATACCAGTTGTTATACCACGTCGCTGTTCTTTATGGACCGGCAGGGACGGAAGGTTGCGGAAGCCCGGCGCATCCTAAAGGTGAAACCGGGAGACTGCGGCCTGCAGCAGAGTGAAATGCTCTACCAGCATATTCGCAACCTGCCAGAACTTATGGAAGAGACCGTAAAAGGACATGAGTTTTCCTTGTTGGGTATCGGAGTTTCTGCTAAACCCCGTCCCCGGGAAGATTCCTACATGCCTGCCTTTCTGGCAGGGCTGGGATTTGCCCGGTCGCTGGCGGCCCTTTATCACATTCCTTTATGGCAGATCAGTCACCAGGAGAACCATCTGGAAGCGGCGGTTTGGTCAGCGCAAGGTCCGGACGCGGACCGCTTTCTCTTTTTACATGCATCAGGCGGGACAACGGATCTGCTGCTGGTGGGGAAGGATGTTGGAAGCTATTTCCTTAAAGAGGCAGGCTGCAGCCTGGATCTGCATGCAGGTCAATTTGTTGACCGGGCAGGGGTAGCACTGGGACTGGGGTTTCCTGCAGGGCCTGCGTTAGAGCGACTGGCAGCGCAGCACACAGAAATCATAGAGATTCCGGTCTCTGTACATAAAACAGAAGTAAGTTTTTCAGGCCCCTGCACAAACGTATTGCGTATGATAAAGCAGAAAAAAACTGTAGGACTGGCTGTTTCTACAGCCACAGAAGCAGAGACTGAAATACTTCAGGACACTTTTTCAGCAAACATCGCTGCCGGTGTGCAGTGGGGACTGGCGGAAACTTTTGTCCGCATGCTCCGGAACGGGGCGGCGTCATTTCGTGTTCAAGATGTGATCCTGGCGGGAGGCGTCTGTGCCAACCGGTGGATCCGTAATCATATAGAAGAAAAACTGGCCAAACGGCAGATTCGCGTCTGGATGCCGGACAATCACTACAGCGGTGACAACGCGGCAGGCTGCGCGGCCTATGCAAGGCGACAGGGAGAACAACATGGCTGAAGTCCATACCTATACAGTCACGGAAATGAACCGCCTGATCAAAAAACTGGTGGAAGGCAGCGGCCTCGTTGCCAACGTGCAGGTCCGTGGCGAAATCAGCAACTTTAAACGGTACCCTTCCGGGCATTGTTACTTTTCCTTAAAAGATAAAGACAGTGTGCTGAAATGCGTCATGTTCCAAAGTCAGGCCAGACATCTGACAAAATATCCTGCCAACGGCGACACCGTCACTGCCATCGGCCGCATCGCCATTTATGAACGGGACGGGGTGTACCAGCTGTACACGGATATGCTGATTCCGGAAGGCGTCGGCGATCTGATGCAGGCATATGAAAAGCTGAAAAACAAACTGGAAGCGGAAGGGCTCTTTGCGGCAGAACGAAAAAAACCGTTGCCGGCCCATCCACGGACTTTAGGCATCATTACCTCCTCGGCAGGAGCCGCGGTGCGGGATGTAATCACCGTTTCCCGGCGTCGGGATCCCGGGGTGAAACTACTGTTATATCCGGTGCAGGTACAGGGTAAAAATGCAGCGGGGGACATCGCCCATGCTATCCGATTCATGAATCGTCACCAGCTGGCGGATCTGCTTATCGTAGGCAGGGGTGGCGGTTCTATGGAAGATCTGTGGGCTTTCAATGAAGAAATCCTGGTGCGGGCGGTAGCGGCTTCCAAAATTCCGATCATCTCCTCCGTAGGTCACGAAACAGACTTCACATTATGCGACTTTGCGGCAGATCAACGGGCAGCTACGCCTTCCCAGGCGGCGGAACTGGCAGTAGAAGATACCCGGCAGCTGCGGCGGCAGGTGTTGAATCAGCAGCAGCGGCTGACAAACGCCATGTATCGCGTGCTGCAGCAGCGAAACGATACACTGGGACGTCTGATGAAAAACCGTATGCTGCAGGATCCCCTGCGCATCACAGACCGGGCTGCGGAACGGCTGGACAAAGCCTTGATGAAATTGCAGCAGACCTTGCCCCGGCGTTTGGAAAACAGGGAGTTGCGATTACAGCAAGCCAAGCGGGCACTGCAGCATCCTGAAAAACTGCTGCTGGAACCGGAACGCAGAGTGCAGCAGGCACTGAAAGCACTGCAGCGTCCGGAACGCCTGGTAGAAAAAGCAGAACAGAGGCTCACTGCGGCGCAGAAAAATCTGCAAAGGCAAAAAGCACTTTGGGAACCTTACGATACAAAATATCAAAACATCTGGAATCAATTCATCATACTGGCAAACAGTTTGGCAGCAACGAAAGAACAACAGCTGAAGTTGCTGTCCTCCCATCTGGATGCAGTAAGTCCCTTAAAGGTTTTATCAAGAGGTTACTCCTTCACCAGCAACGATAAAGGAAAAATTATAAAATCTACCAATGATATCCATTGGGGAGAAGAAATAAGAACGAGATTATACGACGGGGAGGTTTGCTCCGTGGTGCAGGAAATCATAGCGAAGACAGAGTAACGAAAAATAAAAGTACGAATATTAATCGGCAAAGCAGACCGAAGGAAAACAGGTAAAGCAGAAAGGTGGGCAGAACATGGCAGCTAAAAAAATGAATAAAAACATAAAATTTGAAGAAGCGTTGGCGGAACTGGAAGCAGCCGTAGAAAAACTGGAAAGCGGCGACCTCCCGCTGGAAGAAGCCATCGAAGAATTCCAGAGAGGCACGGAACTGAGCAAAATCTGTCTGGAAAAACTGAACAAAGCCAAAGCTGCGGTGCAGAAGCTGGTGGTCAGTCCCGTGAACGACGAGATTTATCACACCGAAGACTTTGATGACGTGGAAGGGCTGCCAGAAGAAGAGAACTAATTCCCCGCCGGCTTCACAGCTTATTTTAGGAGGACTGACGTACATGGACTTCCAACAGTATTATGAAAGCAGAAAAAAGTTAGTTAATAACTTCTTAGAAAAACGAATGGAAAAAAAGGGCATCTCCAACGTGGACGATGCCATGAAATATAGTCTGCTGGCGGGCGGCAAACGCCTTCGCCCCATTCTGTTGATGGCCACGGCCGAAGCGGTTGGGGCCAATGGTTACGATTTTCTGCCCGCAGCTTGTGGTCTGGAGATGATACATACGTACTCCTTGATTCACGACGATCTGCCCTGCATGGACAACGACGATTACCGTCGGGGCCGCCTCACTAATCACAAAGTCTACGGCGAGGCCATGGCGGTGCTGGCAGGGGATGGTCTTCTCACCCTGGCCTTTGAAGTGATGCTGGAGCAGCGGAACGTGAAGCCTGCCACATTGGTGGAAGTAGTGCGGGAGACAGCCATGTGCGCAGGCAATTTCGGTATGGTGGGGGGGCAGGCTCTGGATCTGGAGGCAGAGAATCGACAGATTACGGCCAAAGAACTGAAAACTCTGCACGAAGGCAAAACCGGAGCCATGTTCATTGCGGCCGTACGGGGCGGCGCACACCTGGCGGGAGCTACGGACGAACAGCTGCTGGCCTTGACGCACTTTGCAGAATTAATAGGTCTTGCTTTCCAGATTGAAGACGACATCCTGGATGTTACCAGCACTGCAGAAGAACTGGGAAAGCCTATTGGCAGTGACGAAAAGAACAACAAGTCAACCTACGTTTCCCTCTTTGGATTAGAAACAGCCCGCAAAATGGCAGACGACACCACGAAAGAAGCCTTGTCCTGCCTGGACTCCTTCGGTGAAAAAGCAGAAGCGCTGCGGGAAATCGCCAGGCTGATGACCAACCGCAGAAACTAATCTACAACACTTCGGCCCACATCGCGCCATCACTCTCACACAACGCAACAACAGTAACCAATTGAAAGGTAAACCCGAATGTCTGATAAAATTCTGGACAGAGTCAATACTCCGTTGGACCTGAAAACTCTCACATTGCAAGAAATGAACCAGCTGGCGGCGGAAATCCGGCAGCTGATTATCGAAGTAGTGTCCAAAAACGGCGGGCACCTGGCTCCCAATTTAGGAGCTGTGGAACTGACCATTGCCTTGCATCGGGTGTTTGACTCTCCCAAAGATAAGTTGATTTTTGATGTAGGCCATCAGGCCTATATCCATAAAATTTTAACAGGACGCAAAGAAGCGTTTCCCACTCTGCGCAAGTACAAAGGCCTTTCCGGCTTCCCCAAACGGCAGGAAAGCGAGCACGATGTGTTCGGGGTGGGGCACTCTTCCACGTCCCTTTCTGCGGCGGACGGCATCGCCGCGGCCCGTGACCTGAAAGGTGAGGAATTTCACGTGGTGGCTGTCATTGGCGACGGCGCCATGACCGGTGGTATGTCCTTCGAAGCCCTGAACCACATCGGGGACACGAAACGCCGCCTCATCATTATCCTCAACGACAATGAAATGTCTATCTCCAAAAACGTGGGGGCCATGTCTCAATACCTGTATCAGTTGCGTACCGGGGAAACTTACAATAAGCTGAAACGCAATGTGGAAAGCTGGCTGGGTGAGATGAAGCACGGCGACGACTTACTGGAGGTCATCGACCGGGTGAAAGGCGGGGTGAAGTACCTGGTAGCGCCGGAATCCATGTTTGAACATCTTGGCATCAAGTACTTCGGACCTGTAGACGGTCATAACATCGATGCGTTGTTGCCCATGCTTACTGCGGCCAAGCGGGAAGAGGGCCCTGTCCTGATCCACGTCATCACCAAAAAAGGAAAAGGCTACACCCCTGCGGAAGAACGGGCCAACGAATTCCACGGTACCGGACCCTTTGACATTGAAACCGGAAAGAAAGTCAGCAAGCCAGGGGCACCGCCCTCTTATACAGAAGTGTTTGGAAACACCTTGGTGGAACTGGCGGAGAAAGATAAAACCATCGTAGCCATCACGGCAGCCATGCCCGACGGCACTGGCACCAACAAATTTGCCAAGCGCTTCCCGGAACGTTTCTTCGATGTGGGCATCGCAGAACAGCATGCGGTGACCTTCGCGGCGGGGCTGGCGGTGGAAGGCATCAAACCCGTAGCGGCCATTTACTCCACCTTTATGCAGCGGGCCTACGACCAGGTGGTTCATGACATCTGTATGCAGAACCTGCCGGTGAAACTGTGCATGGACCGGGGCGGTCTCGTCGGCGACGACGGCTACACTCATCACGGGGTCTTCGACTACGCTTACCTGATTCCCCTGCCCAACATGACGGTGATGGCGCCCAAAGACGAAAATGAGCTGCGGCACATGCTGATGACAGCAATCGAATACAGCGGCGGGCCCATTTCCCTGCGCTACCCCAGAGGCAGCGGCGTGGGTGTGGACATCACTGAACCCTTGCACATTCTGTCCATAGGCAAAGCAGAAACACTGCAGGAAGGTACAGATCTCACTATTTGGGCCATCGGCAGTATGGTAGCGGAAGCGGAAAAGACCGCAGCACTACTGAAAGAAAAGGGAATCGACGCAGGCGTGGTGAACATGCGCTTCGCCAAACCGCTGGATGAAAAACTGCTGGCGCAGAACGCAACGAAAACCCATCGCATCGTTACCATGGAAGAAGGCGTGGTGAAAGGCGGTGCTGGGGAGGCAGTGATGGAGGCTTTGAACTGCCACGGCCTGTTGCAGACTACATCTATTCTCATATTAGGTATCCCGGACGAATTCATCTCTCAAGGTGACAAAAAGCTGTTGATGCATGATATTGGTTTGGCGCCGGAGCAAATGGCAGAGAGAATTTTGCAATGGATAAAGTAAAAAAGGTCCGCTTAGACACCTATCTCGTAGAGCAGGGCTTCTTTGAAACCCGATCCCGTGCCCAGGCCGCTATAATGGCCGGCCAAGTCTTAGTGGACGAACAGAAAATAGACAAACCGGGAACGACAGTGAAAGATGGAGCAAGAATCCGTCTCTTGGGCGACCAGCTGAAATATGTAAGCCGGGGTGGATTAAAATTAGAAAGAGCTTTGCAGGTCTTTCCCGTAAGTGTGGAAGGCAAAGTGATGGCGGACATCGGGGCCTCTACCGGCGGCTTCACGGACTGCGCTCTCCAAAACGGGGCAACGAAAGTCTACGCCGTAGACGTAGGCTACGGCCAGCTGGCCTGGAAGCTCCGCAGCGACCCAAGGGTAGTGAACATGGAGCGGACCAACGCCCGTACTTTAGATGGGAGTAGTCTTCCGGAACAAGTGGACGCGGCCTCCATCGATGTGGCCTTTATCTCATTGGAAAAAATCTTGCCGGCGGTAAAAAAAATAGTGAAACCGGACGGATTTGTCATCGCCCTCATCAAGCCCCAGTTTGAAGCGGGCAAAGAGCACATCGGCAAAAAAGGCGTGGTGAAAGATCCGGAAGTACACAAAGAAGTCATCAACCGCATCATAAACTTTGCAAAAGAAGAAGGCTTTGGCGTCGGCGGATTGGACTTCTCTCCGGTGAAAGGACCGGAAGGAAATATAGAGTACCTGCTGTATCTGACGGCTGTACCCCAACAAAACATAATTGATGTGGAAGCTGCTGTAGTGCAGTCCCACGTAGTGCTTGACAAATAACAGTAAAAAATACCTGCATCCACCTTTTGCGGTGTTGCCAGGATAATTAAGGAAGTAATTATGGGTAATATACGCCTGGGCATTTTCCCCAACATGAACATAGCCAAAGTTCGCATCCACTTTGATGCGATCCTCGATCTGTGCAACAGATACAACATCACACCGGTCTTGCCGGAACCGCTTGCGAAAATGTACCGACAGGACCCCTTTGTGGGCCGGAACTCACAACTGATGGCAGCCGTTTCTCTGGGCGGAGATGGCACTTTTCTCCGTATGGCCCGGGACATGGTGAAATACAACGTGCCGGTCTTCGGCGTCAACTTCGGCCATCTGGGATTTTTGGCAGAAATTGAATATGATACGCTGCAACAGGCTTTCCAGTTGCTGACAGATGGCAGATATTCCATCGAAAAACGCTGTCTGCTGGCGTCCCAGACTTTTGCAGAAGGAAAGAAAACCCCGCAGACTGAGCTGGCCATCAACGAATTCGTGGCAGCCCGGAGCGACCTTTCCACCACTAACCATATAGAATTGTTCATCAACGGTAAACCCTCCGCACGATACGCCGCAGACGGGCTCATCGTGGCTACCGCAACCGGCTCCACCGCATACTCCTTGTCCGCAGGGGGACCTCTGGTACAGCCGGGCATGGATGTGATGATCATCACACCTATCTGTGCCCACTCGCTTGCCACCCGGCCCCTGGTCATCCCTGCCACAGAAGAAGTGGAAATCCGCCTGCTGCCTCGCAACACCAGCCCCATGGCCCTCTCAGCCGACGGGATGAAGGTCTGCGAAATCGGGCAACGGGATGTGGTGAAGATTACCAAGAACCGTCAGTTCCTGCGGCTGATGCGGTTAACAGACAAGAGCTATTACGAGACGTGGCAAGAGAAGTTAATACATGACCTATAAGGAGAATTGTCATGAAAAAACAGGAACGGCACCAACTGATCCGCAATCTGGTGGAAACCAGAAACATAGAAACTCAGGAAGATTTGGCCAACGCGCTGAAAGAAAGCGGGATCCGGGTGACCCAGGCTACCGTCTCCCGTGACATTAAAGAACTGATGCTGGTGAAAGTCTCCGACATGCGGGGTGGCTACCGCTATGCCTTCCCGAAAGAGCGGAACTACCTGATGTCATCCGAGCAACTGGAACGACTGGTTCGGAACTCTGTGATTTCCGTCCGTTCCGGAGGTAATCTGGTGGTACTGCACACTCTGCCGGGTACAGCCCAGGGTGTTGCTTATGCCATTGACAGCATGAAATGGGTAGGGGTTATGGGCACGGTAGCCGGTGACGACACCATTTTTGTGGCGGTGGAAGATGATAAAACTGCAGCGGATTTTACCAACTACTTTAACTTTAAAAAATAAATTAATTTAATTAAAAAAGGAAGATGATAAAACTCTATGCTCCAATCACTGCACGTGCATAATTTTGCACTCATCGAAGACGCGGCGGTGGAGTTCACCGGCGGCTTCAACATTTTTACCGGCGAAACCGGGGCCGGCAAATCTATCCTCATCGACGCCTTTGGCATGGTGCTAGGGGGACGTGCCTCGGTGTCTTTCGTACGCTCCGGCACCGATGCGTTCTGGGTACAGGCAGTCTTCCATGTGTCTGACGACAGGGTCACAGCCCTGCTGAAAGAACAGGACATAGAAGCTGAGGACTTTCTGTTCCTGAAACGTAAAGTCACAGCTACCGGCAAAAGCCAGAGCAGTATCAACGGCGTTCCGGTACCCCTGATGGTGCTGAAACAGTTTGGACAGCTGCTGGTAGATATTCACGGCCAGCACGAGAATCAACTGCTGCTTCAGCCTCATGCCTCACGGGAATTAGCAGACGCCTTCGGCGGTGACGAAGCAAAAACTGTATTGGCAGATTATCAAGTTCAGTACAGTGAATACGAAGAGGCCGCCCGCGCTCTCCAAGCTCTGGAAGAGCAGGGGAGCCAGCGGGAACGTCTCATGGATCGCCTCAGCTGGGAGATTCAGGAAATCGGGGACGCCAATATCAAAGTAGGGGAAGAGGAATCCCTTCGCGACGAAGCCAAACTGCTGCAGAACAGCGGCAAGATCATGACCGCCCTGCAAAATGCCAGCAACAGGTTAGAGCAGGAACAGGGCGCGCTGAACCAGTTGGCAGCCATCCGTGATCAGATCGCCATGGCGGCCCGGTATGATGAACGCCTGCAACCGGTTTACGAAGGCATCGACAGCGCCTGGATCGCGGCCGACGATGCCCGCAGCCAGCTGCAGGATTACGTGGACAGCAGGGACTTTGATCCCGCCCGCATGAGGTCAGTGCAGGAACGGTTAGACCTGCTATACCGTCTCCAGCGCAAGTACGGCAGCGGGGAAGAAACTGTGCTGGCCTATCTGGAGCAGGCCGAAGAGCAATACGCGATGCTGCAGGATCTGGACAACCGTATTGCCAACGCCCAAAAAGAATTAAAAGCTATCACCGGCAAACTGACAGAGAAAGCAAAGCAACTCACAGCGCTGCGCAAACAAAACGCGGAAAAACTCTGCAAAGAAGTAGAAAGACATATCAAAGACCTGGCCATGCCCGACGGAAAACTGCAAATCCAGTTTACGGAACGACAAGATTTCACCCCGGAAGGCAAAGACAAAATGGAACTGCTCTTCTCCGCCAACGCGGGCGAACCACTGCAACCGTTGAATCAGGTAGCCTCCGGCGGCGAGCTGAGCCGACTGGCCTTGGCGGTAAAGACAGCCCTTATGGACAGTCACAGCCCCGGTACCATGGTCTTCGACGAAATCGACACGGGAGTAGGGGGCGTCACCGCTCAGAAGATGGCAGAAAAGCTGGCCCTCATCTCCGGCAAAGGGCAGGTACTTTGCATCACTCATCTGGCCCAGATAGCAGCCTTCGCCGACCACCACATCCGCATTCAAAAAACAACGAAGGACAATCGGACCAGTACTCATCTCACTGTGTTGGATAAAATAGGCAGGGTAGAAGAACTGGTGCGCATGACCGCCGGGGAACACGTGACCAAAGCTGCAGAAGAGAACGCTGCGGCGCTGCTGAAAGCGGCAATTAGTTTTAAAAAAGAAAACGCTGCTACGTTGTTTGAGTAACAGCATTTGAAAAGAACTTTTTTCTGTAGATTGCAGAGTCAAGATTCACTGATAAAATCTTTTTTGTACCATAGAAGAAAGGACAAAAAATGCTAAAAAAGTTTAGTGACCCCGCATTAGATGAAATACTTGTCAGCAGCAAACCCGCATTTGACGGCAAGCTGTTACACGTACATGTAGATACCGTGCGCCTGCCTAACGGTAACACTGCCACCCGGGAGATGGCCAACCACCAGGGCGCTATTGCTGTGGTACCCATACTTCCCGACGGCAGAATCATTTTCGTGAAACAATACCGTTACCCTATGGGTACGGTAATGTACGAAATCCCCGCAGGTAAAATTGATCCAGGCGAAGAACCGGATGTGTGCGCCGTAAGGGAACTGTCGGAAGAAACAGGCTATGAAGCAGATCACTGGGACTACTTAGGCGCCATTGCTACCACACCGGGCTTCACCGATGAAGTGATTCACCTTTATGTTGCAACGGGACTACACCGTCACGACCAGCACACGGATCCGGATGAGTTTATATCGGTAGAGGCCATACCCTGCGAAAAGTTGTTGCCCATGATTGAAGAAGGCATGCTTTTTGACGGGAAGTCGTTAGCAGCATTAGGCATTTTATCTATGAAGGGAATAATATGAAACACTTACTCACAATAGCCGGCAGTGACAGCAGCGGTGGCGCCGGCATTCAAGCTGACCTCAAAACATTTGCAGCTCATGGCGTATTTGGCATGAGTGTAATTACAGCTGTTACAGCGCAAAATACCTGCGGCGTGACGCAGGTTCAGGATATTACGCCAGAAGTTATAACTGCACAAATAGACGCGGTATTCACCGATATCAGAGTAGATGGCGTCAAGATTGGCATGGTGTCTCGGACTGAAAGCATACATGCTATTGCAGAGGCGTTGAAAAAATGGAAGCCACCTGTGGTAGTAGTGGATCCTGTTATGATATCTAAAAGCGGATATCCGTTACTCCAGCCGGATGCCTGCAACACCTTGATCAAGGAACTGTTACCCCTTGCCACATTGCTTACTCCTAATCTGCCGGAAGCAGAAGCCATTTGTGGCTTTTCCATCCAAACTGAACAGGACATGGAAAAAGCCGCTGTCCGGATTATCAACCTTGGCGCCAAAAGCGTTCTCGTCAAGGGCGGGCACCTGGAAAACAGTGCAGATGACTATTTGTACAATGGCAAAGAAGGAATATGGTTACCCGGTGAGCGAATTGTAACTGAACATACCCATGGAACCGGCTGTACTTTATCAAGTGCACTGGCTTCCAACCTGGCAAGAGGGTTGAGTTTAGAGGAGGCTGTTAAATCAGCTAAAGCCTACGTAACCACAGCCATCCAACACGGCATCGCCTTAGGTCACGGTCACGGCCCCACACATCATTTTGTAGACTTGTGGAAGAACCTGTAAAAGACATTAAAAAACCTGCCATGCAATGAAACATGGCAGGTTTTCGTTTTATCAAGTATGTTTTAAACAAGGGAGCACGCTCTTATTCCGCGTCTTTCTTCCTCTCTTCAATAATCTTTTCCGCCATCTTGGCCGGCACGTCTTCGTAATGGTCGAACTTCATCTCGAAGGTGCCCATGCCCTGGGTCAGCGCCCGCAGGTCAACGGCGTATTCCATGATCTCCGCGTAGGGAACCTGGGCTTCCACACGGCTGACGCCTTCTTCAATGCTCTGCATGCCGAGAATGCGGCCACGCTTGGAGTTCAGGTCGCCGATGACGTCGCCCATCATGCTTTCCGCGCAGCGGACGTACAGGTTGTAGTAGGGTTCCATCAGAACGGGCTTGGATTCTTCCATCGCTTTCTTGAAGGCGATGCTGGAAGCGGTCTTGAAGGCCATTTCCGAAGAGTCAACCGGATGGTAGGAACCGTCCACCAGTGTAATGCGCACGTCTACAACCGGATAACCGGCCAGGATGCCGTGCTGCATGCAGTCCTGCATGCCTTTTTCTACTGCGGGGATGTACTGACGCGGTACAGCGCCGCCGAAAATCTTGTCAACGAATTCAAAACCGCTTCCTGGCGGCAGGGGTTCCATGTCAATTACAACGTCGCCGTACTGGCCGTGGCCGCCGGACTGTTTCTTATGCTTGCCCTGTACGTGGGCCTTGCCACGGATGGTCTCACGGTATTCAACCTGGGGAGCCCGCAGATCTGCTTCCACACCAAATTTCCGTTTCATACGCTCCATGATGATTTCGATATGCTGGTCGCCCATGCCGCTCACCAGCATTTCCTTGGTCACCGGGTTGCGGTTTACGATGATGGTGGGATCCTCGTCCATTAGGCGGCTCAGCGCATTGGAAATCTTATCTTCTTCACCTTTCTTCTTGGCGAAGATAGCACGGGTGTACATAGGCAGCGGGAAAGCGATAGGCGCGAAGAGAACAGGGTTGTTCTTGTCGCTGAGGGTATCGCCGGTCACCGTGTACTGTAATTTGGAAGTCACTCCGATATCGCCGGCGGTAATCTCTTTCATCTGGATTTGGTTCTTGCCGCGCATGGTGAATACGTTGGCAATGCGTTCGTCCTTTTCACGGCTGGAGTTATAAATCATGCTGTCGGCCTTGATGCAGCCGCTGAATACGCGGATGAAGCTCAGGCGGCCTACGAACGGGTCGGACGTGGTCTTGAAGCACAGAGCAGCCAGCGGGGCGCCCGCGTCGCGGGTGACTTCTTCGCCGGTGGCAATATCTTTTACCTTGTAATCGTTCAGGATGGCAGGGTAGGTGTAGTCGATGATGGCGTTCATGGTCCGGCCCAGGCCGATGTTCTTAATGGCACTGCAGCAGATCATGGGGAAGATATGAGCCTGGCGGATGCCCTGGATCAGGCACTTCTTAATTTCCTCATCGGAAATCTCTTCGCCTTCCAGATAGCGCATCATGCACTCGTCGTCTGCTTCCACGGCGGCTTCCACCATCTTTTCATGCATCTCTTCCGCATAGGCTTTCAGATCCTCGGGAATCTCGATTTCGTCAGAACCGTTGCCGTTCTTACGGTAGGCTTTCATCTTCACGCAATCGATGACGCCTTCAAATTTATCTTCTTTGCCCAGAGGCAGTTCCAGGGGCAGTACTTTTTTGCCGAATTTATGGCGCAGGTTTTCCAGGATGCTGTCGAAGTCCGCGTTTTCACGGTCCATCTTGTTTACCAGCAGGATGCGGGGCAGACCGGCTTCTTCCGCCAGCTTCCAGCACTGCTCGGTGCCAACCTGTACGCCTGCGGTGGCATTGATTA
>Ga0265298_10002472_pt1 | contig 25744 bp, 33 predicted proteins | sample AusTroGonzalo_MG_3_FD_193486 | JGI IMG/M metagenome (GOLD analysis project Ga0265298, IMG submission 193486) | Bovine rumen microbial communities from tropical cattle in Woodstock, Queensland, Australia - Gonzalo_01 | ecosystem: Host-associated > Mammals > Digestive system > Stomach > Rumen ...
TGTCTCCTTCTCGTCTCCACAGAAAATTTGAGGTGAAACTACTTCACCTCATTTTTCTATAAATTAGTAAAACACTACAATTATGCAACCATTTGATAATAAAGTCATTATCGCTGAATCTATCGCAAAAGACACAGCGACTGTTGTTTTAACACAACTTGAAAAATTGAAGCCACAAAATGATGATTACGCACACCCAACCCAGCTTTGTGAAGACATCTACGTAGGTTTTGCGAACGCTAATTGTCTTTAGAAATTGAAAGAGTACTTTCCTTCACTGCCTGAATCTACATTAAAAGACGCTGCTAATCATTTCTCTTTATCTTTTATGAATAAGTATAATCGTAAGAAATCATTTTCAACTAATTTTAAGTGGTATGATATTGTTAACTTGATACTGCCAATCATTCTTGACTTGATTAAGAAGATTGTAGATATGAAGAAAGACAACGATAAAGATGGCAACGATAACGAAAAATAATAGACATCATAAACATAGAGACGATTACGTCTATCAAGATTTTGGTAAAGAGATTCGTGAATTTTATCATAGCGATTGGTGGGTAAAGGCTTCACAGTCAATTTTGTTGAAAGCAAACTATCTATGTCAAGATTGTTTAAACTTTGACATTTTGACATTAGCCACTGAAGTTCACCATATCAAGCCAATCCCCTATCATTCAGCAAATTGGCGCAACATCGCATACGACTATGAAAACTTGATAGCGTTGTGTCATGAATGTCATTAGAAGAGACATCATAATAGTTTCTATGAAAGAAAAGAACGAATGAAAAAGTATTTAATATGACGATTGAAGAAAAGGTATTAGTATATATCAAGTCATTGAAAGACGCTATACAGGAAAATTCAGGTACAGACTTGACTGATTTTGACAAAATGTAGCTTGATATTGTAGCTACGAACTATCGCATGTGGCTGAAAGCTAATGAGCAGCTTGATGAATGTGACGATTTGTCAAGTGTTTGTGTATCAAGACTTTGTCACGTTATATAGCAAGCTGAACAGTGCATCAATCGTGTCGTTGGTCAATATGCTTTAGGCACATACAATCGAGCAAAAATGAATGTAATGAAAGCAAAATCAAAGGCTTATGAAGCTGCACAGGCACATTCATTGTTTGACGAATTAGATAATGAAGAAGAAAATGATGGCAACACAAAATAGTTTGACATAGTTTCTAGTATCATACGCACACAAAGTCATTGATAATCAAATTGTTAGTGGAGATAATCAAAAGAAAGCTTGTCAACGCTTTTTAGACGACCTATTGCGAGACGATATTTATCTACGTGAAGATAAAATAGTTCGTACTGTTAAGTTCGCATAGTGTTTTATGCACTATACAGGTGTACACTCTGGCAAACGATTTAGATTAACAGATTGGGAGTTGTTTATTGTCGCAAACATTTTCGGATGGTATTGTAAATCAACTAATTAGAGACGTTTTCAATAGAGTTACATTGAGATTGCGCGAAAAAATGGCAAAACGTTTTTAGCTGCTATTTTATGTCTTTTTGCTTTACTGGCTGATGGGGAAGATGGAGCGGAAGTTTTATTAGCTGCAAATTCACGTGATTAGGCTAATATAGCTTTTGATATGTGTAAAACGTTGTGTAGATAGATTGACCCAGCTGAATTATAGATTATAGCATTCAAACATAAGATTACGTTTAATAAAAACAACTCAATTATGAGAGTGTTAGCAAGCGACGATTCAAAACTTGATGGTTTCAACGCTTCATTCGCTCTTGTAGATGAGTATCATAGTTCACGTAATAGTCGAGTACGTGATGTCATACAAAGCTCAATGGGTATGAGGGCTAATCCTCACTTGTGTACGATAACGACAGCGGGTTTTAATAAAAACTACCCTTGCTTTCAACTTCGACAATACGGAATTGATGTATTGAATAAGAATGCTACTGATGATAGTTTATTTGTCTGTATCTTTAGTTTAGACGAAAATGATGATTGGAAAGACCCCAAAAACTGGCAAAAAGCTAATCCAAACTTGGGTATAACTGTTTAGAAATCATTCATTTAGACATAGGTCAATCAAGCTATCAATTCACCGAGCGAGCGTGTCCCCGTCTTGACAAAAAACCTGAACATTTGGTGTGACAACGCACAAGCGTGGATATAGAGTGAATATGTCAATAGTGTATTCAAGAAAGTAGATTTAGACTTCTTTAGACGTTCAGACGTTCTCGTTTTTGCTGGCGTAGATTTAGCTGCTGTTTCAGACTTGACGGCATGTGCGCTATGTGGCGTTTCAGATTCAGGTGAAATGTAGTTCTATGTTCGATACTTTTTGCCTGAAGATAGTATCCGAAATGGTGGAAAGAACTAGTTCCTCTATGAAAACTGGCGAGACAACCACTTGTTAACAGTTACGCCAGGCAACGTGACCGATTACACGTTCATAAAGAATTGGTTTTTAGACCTTTACAATTAGGGTATCAATTTGTGTAGTATTCAATATGATTCGTGGAACAGTACATAGTGGGCAGTTGAAAGTGAACAGGCTGGTTTACCTCTTCACCCTTATAGCTAGTCTATTGGAAATTTCAATAAACCAACGAAAGAATTTGAAAGAAGAGTGTTGGGTGGTGAATGTATCATAGACAACAACCCAATCAATAAATTTTGTTTAGATAACGTAGTGATTATCAGCGACATAAATGGTAATACTAAACCGAGCAAAAACGCATCATCTGAAAAAATTGATGGTGTAATAGCGATGGTGCAAGCGCTTGGTGGTTATCTACTAAATTAAAATAATTATAAATTAGATATGTCAATATACGACAAAATAAAAAGTGTTTTCACAAGAGGGCCGTAGAAAAGAGGTATTGATTTGTCTTCGATTAGCGGTCAATGTGGTATAACATTAGCTTCACAACCTCGTCAGATTTCTGTTGAAGCTAAAATGGCTTTATCTACTGTATTTCAATGTGTTAACTTAGTATCAAATAGTGTGGCTGAACTACCTCTTGAAGTCTTTAAAAACGATAAGGATGGTTTCAAACACATGCAAAACAATGCTCTATCAAAACTACTTAATTCAAATGTGAATACTAATATGTCACACTTCACATTTCTTAAATTGTTGGTTTCGAGTATGTTAACTAAAGGAAATGGTTTTGCTTTAATTGAGCGTTCAAACGTCAATGGTATAGTCAAATCATTGAGATTTCTTCAAAGTGACGATGTAACTATTCAATATGATAGATACAGGAACAAATTGTGGTATCTCGTAAACGGAATCAAAGGTATAGTTGAACCATCTCGAATGATACATCTCGTAAACTATTCATTTGATGGAATCAACGGAGTATCAACGCTTTAGGCTGCTTCAAAAACATTGATTCAAGCCGATGCACAGGAAAAATCAGCCACCTCGTTCTTTTATGGAGGGTGCAATCTTGGAGGAATCTTAAAAGTAGAGACTAATTTGACAGAAGATAAGCGTACAAAACTACGAAATGCGTTTGTAGATGCTTTTAACCCAGTGACGGGACAGCCAAACGGAATCGCCATACTCGAAGGAAACATGTCGTATCAATCTATTTCACTTAACCCTGCGGATGCTCAATTACTTGAATCAAGAAAATTCAGCGCAGAAGAAATTTGCAGATTTTTTGGTGTTGCACCATCGAAAGTTTTTTTAAATTCAGGTAGTTATAATAGTATTGAAGCTGAAAACTTAGCTTTCTTGAATAACACATTAACTCCAATACTCGTCAAAATTGAAGAGGAATTTTCACGTAAATTGATATTACCTTCTGAAAATCAATCAATTAGGTTTAACACTTCAATGTTGTTGAGGACATCTAAAAATGAAATGGCTGATTACTATTCAAAAATGCTGCAAATGGGTATTATGTCTCTAAATGAAATTCGTAGAGAAGTAGATATGCCAGCTGTTGAGGGAGGAGACAACCACATGGTTCAACTTAACTTAACGAGTGTAGAAAGCGACAACAACCCTGTGCCAGTTGTCAATAAAAACAAACCTATTGATAATCAAGTAGATAATAAATTAAATAATAATGAAGATGGAACAGAGGAATCTAAATAATAATATATTAGTCGCTGATGATTTAACTATCGAAGGTTACGCCGCTGTGTTTGATAGTCCGAGCCACGATTTAGGAGGATTCATCGAAATCATTGATAGAGGAGCTTTTGATGATGTAATTGAACGTAGCGATGTCGTATTAGTATTGAATCATGATGATAGCCGTGGAGTTTTTGGTAGGTCAAAATTTGGCGAAGGTACACTAAAACTATCTATTGACGAGAAAGGGTTGAAGTATAGTTGTCAACTTTCAGAAAAGAACGCAAAAGCTGTTGAACTCTATGATATGATAAAAAGAGGAGATATAACTACTTCATCTTTTTGTTTCACGATAGCAAAAGATAAATGGGTTGAAGAGAATGGTCAAACAGTACGACATATCATCAAGATTGATAGATTGTTTGACGTTTCGCCAGTCTATCATGAAGCATACCCCGATACAAGTGTTTCCGCTCGGTCTGAAAACGTTATGACGAAGTTAGCTTTTGCTAAATATAAATTGATTAAGGAAATTAATAATATAAAATAACATGACAACATTCGAGATATTAGATAAGAAAGTGTCACTTCAAAAGCGTGTTCAGTCTCTTTTCGCTAATGCAGAACAAGAGGAGCGTTTCTTAACAGCGGACGAACAGGCTGAATATGAGCAAATTAAGCGTGATATTTCTGAACTTGACAATAAGAAAGCAGAAATTGAAGCTAAACTCGAACAGGGTGACGTGAACGCTATCGAAGCAGAAGAGCGTTCGATAAATAATGAAATTAATCAAGAAAATCATAATATTATGAATCAAAATTTTAGTCTCGTACGAGCAATAAACGATGTTATCAATCATCGTGAAATGTCTGAAACAGAGTCGAATTACATAGCTCTTGGTGCTGAACAGATGAAGCGAAGTGGTCAGTCGTATTCAGGTCATATACAACTACCTCTAAACACACGTGACCTTGATGGTGTATTGACTGCACAGAACTTCAACACAAGCGTCAATCAGGGTGGTAAGGAAGCAGTGCCGCAGGATACGTATGACATTTTAGGAGCATTGCGGAACAGGATGGTGTTGGCAGATGCTGGCGCAACATACCTTGATAACTTGGCTGGAAATGTTGTAATACCGAGCTACTCCGGTTCAACAGCAAATTGGGCGGGTGAAAATGCAAGCGCAGGCAATGGGGTTGGCACGATGTCACAGATTGAATTGACGCCGAAGCGTTTAACAACTTATGTTGACATTTCTAAACAACTTTTAATACAAACGTCTGGAGCAGTTGAGCGTATGTTGAAGGAGGATATAGTGAACGCTATCGCTGAAAAGCTCGAATCTACAATACTTTCCGCAAATGATGGTTCAACGAATTATCCAGCGGGTCTTTTAGCTAATACTTCTGTCGATACATCTACTTCACAGTTGACATATAAATCAATTGTAGACCTTGAAGCCGCTCTTGAAAACAACAACATCCCTGGAGATTACACTTACATTGTCAACCCAGTGGCGAAGGCTTCATTGAAGACAAAAGCGGTTGACGCTGGTAGTGGTCGTTTCATTATGCAGGACAATGAAATTGATGGCTACCCAGTTTTGACCTCGAAGGGTGTTGTAAACAAGGGCATACTTTTCGGAAACTTTAGAGAGCTTGTTATAGGGCAGTGGGGTAGTCTTGATGTCATAGTCGATGATTTAACTCTCGCAAGAGATGCTAAAGTTCGTCTTGTAATTAACGCATATTTTGATGCAAAACTTCGTAGGAGTGGAGCAGTTGTTGGAAAGATACTTGTGTAATAAAGGTTGCATATTCATATAATTTCATAAACCACTTGACTTTGTAGTTGAGTGGTTTTTTCATATCATAAATTAAAGAAAATCAATATGTTAGTATCATTAGACGACATAAAGAAACATTTGAACATACCTGATTCTTTTGATGATGATGATGAATATTTGACTTCTTTAGAAGAATTAGCTGAAGAGTTAATAGCAGTAATGATTGATACTAAAAGCATTGATACTAGCGCAACGTCTTGGGACTTAGAGAGTTACTTCACTGAAGATGTAAGTGTTGGACCAGTCGTTCCGAAGTGTATTCAACATGCTATCAAGATTATAGTAACAGATTATTACACTAATCGAACATCAATATCTACTGTTTCTTTACATGATGTTCCACGTTCCGCTGTTCATTTAGTAAATCAATATAAAAATTATGGAATTTGACTTAAACCCAGGCATATTGACGCAATTCATAACTGTCTATGTTTCAGATAGTTCTAAAGATGCGTATGGCGATAATCTTTATACTTTTGATGTTTCAACAGCTAAAACGATTAGAGCAAACGCTAATGTTTTTTCACAGTCAAAAGCAATGATTAGTGCTGATAATCAAGTAGTTTACCCATACGACATTTTGTTTAAAGTAAATAGATTTGAAGAGATACATGATACAGACTTGATTGAGTATAATAATAGATACTATCGAATTAACAAAATACGACAATATTGGAATGATGTTGCATCGAGACCTCTCTTTCAAGAAATTGAGTGTAGTGAATGGCATCTTGAACCAAGCCAAATACCTTCTCCATCAACTAATTAATAATCATTATGTTACAGATTTTAATGACAATAAGTGTACCAATAGTTCTTTGCAGTGCAGCTATGTTCTTTTTAGTTGTAATTGACACAATATCAGGCATTTACGCTGCTAAAAAGTGTGGAGAAGCTATCAAGAGCAAGAGTTTAAGACGAGTGCTACTTAAATTAGCGAAATATTCAGCTTTACAACTAGTCGGTGGTTGTTTTGATATAATCATTTTGCTTTCATCAATTACAAATATCGCTTTTGCTACATTATTATTCACATTGATGAATGCTTCTGTTGAATTATATTCAATTTTTGAAAATTATAAGAAAATTGATGGTGTTTATCCGTGTGAAAAGATAAAAGAATTAGCAAATGATGTAAAAAACAATAAGGAAGCACTTGAAAATCTTGGTAAAATATTAACAAAACAACAATAAACATATAAGAAAATGATAAAACCATCTAATATATCGCAACTTTTATATAATGATTTTAAAACAATCATTGATAATTTGTATCCATTAGTTATAAAAGATGCACAAATAAAAGAAACTTTTGGTACATACGAAATAGCTAATTATCAATTTGTTAGCTCAAAAGATGGCATATATGATGATGAAATTACCGCTACATGTATACTAAAAGTTAGTACAAAATCATATAAAGATATGCAAAATATAGCAGATAATATCATTGAAAAAGTCAATGATGATAGTAAATATGAAAGTGTTTCATATAATGAAGATTTTGATTTACAATTAGGCTTATACATATCTACTTTTATGATAAAAATCAGTGTAAATATATGAGTAATATTACTATATATAGCGAGATTCGTGAAGCTAAAAAGTTTCTCAAAAAGATACAGAAAGAGATGGGTTTAGATGAAATTGGAAAAGTCATCTATAAAGAAATGAAACCTCTTTTTGCGTGGGCAAAGTCAAACTTTTTAGCAAACAACTATAACCCACTAATGCTGCCTGGCATAAGGCTTTGGAAATCAAAACAATATAGTGGTAGAGTTGTAATCGACACTTTTGGTTCTAAGCTGAAAGGTGGTTTTCTACGTATGTTTACAAGTCCAAAAAAGAGCATTCGTACTACTAAAAGTGGCGCAAATCGTGGAAAACTACCTCAATACTACGTTTTAGGCACTAAGATTGACCCTCAAGTTGAAATTGTTTTCGACAACATTGAAAAACATTTCATTAAAGTAATCAATGATTGAAATATCATAAATTATTGTAATATAATATATTATAAAGATGAAATCTAAAATTTTAGGAAAAGATTTGATGGTCTTCTGTGAAGGACGTTCAATAGCTTTAGCTACTTCACATACATTACAAGTTACAGCAAATACAACCGATACAACCACAAAAGATAACGGCATGTGGCAGTCCAGCGAGGTTACATCATTTACGTGGACTATGAGTTCAGATAATCTTGTTTCGTGTGACACAACCGATAGTTCAACAGCTGGTTGGGGTACAGATAAACTTTTCGCATTGTGGAAAGCTGCACAGCCAGTGCAGTTGGTTTTTGCAACCACGAGCCATGGACACCCCTACATTTCCGATGTTTCAACAGCCGATTGGGTTCCAAACACTTCCACTTTAGCTTCTGGAAATGCGCTAATAACGTCTATCAATGTAAACGCGGCCAATGGCGATAACGCTACAATGAGTGTGTCGTTTCAGGGTGTTGGAGAGCTGACGCTGGGAGATGGTATTCCTAATCCAAGCACAGGTGAGTGATTGATTATCAATAAATTAGATAAGTTGTTGTTAACTTTTCATTTTGCTATTGTTAATTGTTCTGCATGTCTTTCTTGATGTGCAGAACTTTTTATATAAATGATAGTAAACTACTATCAGCCACAACCATCTATTTTCCTCGAAATAATTGATTTCCATTTATTTCATTACACGTTAAAGCATAATCTATCATATAATGATTAAATTCAGAAAATTCATCATCGCTTAATGTAGTGTTTTGAATAGCCAACATTTTCAATGCTCCACTTTGAGGTCTAATCATTCTAAACACTATGTTTATACTTTCTGCCCAAGTGGAAAAGGCATAAGCTGTTCGAGCGTCAACCCATTGATTATTACTTACCCCACGTGGTGTTACACCTGAAGGAGCAGATATTTGAGCTGAAAAGATTTTAGTTCTACCCCATTTTGAACCATCTGTACTCCCATCTATGTTGAATGTTATTACCCACCACCCCTCATAATCAGTTGTATGTTTTATAATGTATGATTGATTACCTAAGCTTCCATCATCTCTATTGAATGTCACACCATTATCATATTGCTAACCAAAGATGCAATGTTGAAGTGTATATGCCCATGCTTGCATGTTTTGTTGAAGTTCAAAACCAGATAACCAATGTGTATTATCATATTGATATGCAGTTCTATATAATAATACTGATACACAATATGACCAGCCTGGACTATAGTTTAAGCAACCAAAACCACAATAAGGGTAATTACTCCATAACGCATCATCAATAGTTAAACCTTCGACATCATACGTAATGTTTTGAAAATCATCAAGATGCAGAAGTCTTTTGGGAGCATGAAGATAACGTGCATACGAAGATTGATAATAATACGTGAATTGTTTGTCGCTATCTTCAATCAAGTTTTTGATTACGTCATAACCATTTATACACGACCTCGCATTAGTATAATGTACCGTTGATTTTGTATCTAAATCGCTATCGACTATACCCTACATTGCTGGACAAATCAAGAAATCAAGATGCGGAAACAACTATTGAGGATTCTAACTTAATCTAAATTTTGATAATACATATTGAAATTGCTACTTAACAATATCATTTAATGTACTATCATAAGTTATTGAAATCTTAGTACCTTTAAAATATTCGTCAAAAATTCTTAAAGAAATGTTGGTTGGCAGCTTTTCAGTTGATAAACTTTCACCACTATACGTAAGTGTTTGATTTTTAACTGCATAACTACACATTTTACCTTTATCTTGAGGCGCAACTTCAACAATTTCGTTATTATATGATATGTTTTCACTAATGATTTCGGGTATATATGTAGAAACAAAAAGCGGCATATCATTATAAAGTTTGCTATCTTTTTGATTTTCAATGAATTGTTCAAACTCTAATGTTTGCTCTTCACTTAAACATTCCTTGAAAAATGCTAAACTTCTTATATTATTATAATTGCTATATGTACGATTTGTGAAACGAAATCTTGTAAATTGATAGAAAGTTGTTGCATTTGATGAAGTTATAGCATAAGTATGTATAGTATTCAATTTTACTACACCTTTGAAATCATAACTAACTGACCACCAATCATTTGTCAATCTATCATCATCGATTGTTATATTATTATTTTGTATGCGAAATTGATACACACTTGTCTAATATCGAACGTCGGATAAGTTAGAAGTAGTTGAAGTAGTGGAATTTAGAAAACTAAATGAAGGATTGGTGTTTTTGTTTTTGACAAACTCTCTATCAATCAAAAACGTATAACCGTTGAATCTACAATCATCATTTCTATTATATGTAGGAGTAACAAAATAGAAACTTGATGTTGCGTAGAAACCATTTTGACTAATATTCAGTGCATCATTAGTTACACTAAATGTATGATTATATGAAAAATCATATAATGTATCGAAATTTGTTTGCCATTTTGGCACATACAATAGGGTTAAATTCCGAAAGATATGTCTTAAACCAGCGTACATGTAAAATTTAAGATGCAAATTGATTATAATATACTGTTCCGTTTTTGTAACATACGAAATTCGTAGCGTTTTTGTTTATGTTTGACCAACCATTAGCAATCGCATTTAACATAACATATTCATTTCCAGATGGTAACGAAGACGAAGCATCATAAACAGTCGTAGTAATGTTTGCATAACTCGTTGGCATATAGATAGTTACCATTAAGTTTTCTTGATTCAATGTATTATTCATATACTGTTTCAACAATACTCCACTTTTTTGTTTTACAGATGAAATGTACTGTTGTCCGCTACAATACACACATTCAAGAGCTGCATCATTATTGATGTTTGAGTATTCAATTAAATGTGCTATACCTACGTACTGTGAACCCATTGTCTTTCTTGATAATCTAAACTTTTGATAATAATAGTTGCTTTCGATAGACATAATTATGAAGTCTCCAACGTTATAACTCCAGTCAAACTCAATAAACGTATACGGATAGATAGCCAAAAAGTAATCTTTAAAGAATACGTAATGACCGACATCAACTTTATTGTTTGAAGCAGTATATTCAATTTCATTGACTACTACTTTATTTACACCACTACCTCCACCACCTGAAATGTTTCCAAGATTGATATTTCCATTCGCTGAAACATTATAAGTTGAACTATTCACTGTAATTGAAGTACATGCGTTCACATTGATTGAAGTGTTAAGAGATTGATTTGCAGTGAATTGACCAATAGAACTATTGTTTAAGTTCAATGTTAAAACACCATCATTTGCCTATCCTCCACCGCTGTTTTTAGTTACTACATAAGACGTGACTTCATTATTAACTACTTCATAATCAATAGTATATACACCCGATTCTGTTATACCTGTTTGCGAAATGAGGTTGGTTGGTGCAACATTTGATGATTCTCCTTCATAGTAATCTATTGATACTGAATGACTTGAAGTAGTTGTAGTTGTCGTTGAAAAAGCATAATTGCGAGGTTTTGTCTGTTCGGTCAAACCTTTCAACGCTATCTAAAACTCAATTGTGTCCGATGTCAATTTTGTCACATATTTTGGCAAATGAGGGTAAATTGTCACACCACTCTTTCCGCCGAAAACTTCAACGTATAATTGACACGTATAAGTGTAGTTTGATGTAATATTCAATGATTTCAGTGCTATGATACAGTATATATATTCACCATTCCAATTCAACAACCAACCCGTCGGAATAGTCGATGATGGCGAAGTGTTATGTGAACCGTTCAAATAACCGATCGGATTCACTTTAGATGAAATATCCGTTGTAGCATTGTTTTGCGATAGACTACCACCCAGAATCGAGCCATTTTTTATAGTGTAGATGGTTGGAAGTTGTACCTACCCTACGTTGTTGGGGTGATATATCTACCCCTAAAACGTTATAGTTTTTGCTACTTCACCTAAATCGATATTTCCATTACTTGAAACGTCATAAGTAGTTGACGTATTGACTGTTACACTTGTAGCCGCATTGATATTTACACTCGTATCAGTTGAACTATTAGCCGTAAAATCAGCTAAACTACTGTTATTCAATGAAATATGCAGATTGGCATCGTTTGGTTCACTTCCTCCAGAACTGACGTTTCCTAAATCTATAACTCCTTGATTGTCAACATTATAAGTAGTATCATTCACTTTCACAGCAGTAGCAGCATTGATGTCTAATATGTTATCATTTACTGAAACATCAATGCCGTTAAGTTTTGCTCCAGATATGCCACCTAAAGTGACGGTTGTGCCTGGTTCGATTGTTATAGCGTGTTTAATCTTCATAGTCAATACTCGTTAAATCTTTATATTCAATATATTTATTTTTATATCTATCTCGTACACCGTCATAGCTATAACTTACTAATCTATAACGATTTGACTCAAAATCAATGAATTTTGCTGGCGTTGAACAATTCAAATCGAGAACGATTGATGGCGTAGAAAACTAATCAATGTATGTCGCTAATTGAAACACTTCACTATACTATGATGAATTATATGCACTACAATTAACTTTCTATAGATACCCTGTTTCACTACCATTGACTTTAACAGTAGATTTAGTTACATTCGATATTAAAGAGTTCAACTTATTAGAAAATGATAGATTGAAGTTTCCATCAGACTGTGACCAATAAAAGTCATGGGTAGCATTTCCGTCTACATCTGTTTGATTATCAATGTTTTGTTCAGTTTCTTCATACAAATACCCTGGTGCAAACTCAAATGATAAATCAATCATATACTTATCTATGAAAACTTCTGTTCCATAAAAGTTCGTGGAATCTCGAAACATTTTGTTGTATTGAGGGTTATTATCATAGTGTATGTACTGCAAACATGATAACTCTTTTGTGTTTTTCAGCCACATTGAAGGTTCAACTGATTGACCTTCACCAAATTGCACCGTGTTTGTGAACACTCTACCACCGAAATCTCCAACCCCAAGAAAATCAATCTCTAATCTGTTTGCTCCCTCTATTTCATTTGCGTCAAAAACAGCTAATATATAACCACCTCTATCAAGACCTTGATGCCACGTAACATTGTCAACTTCACTTAATTCGCTGAAAATGTTTTGATTATCTACATCAATTTCAATAGATTGTTTGTCTAATGTCTTCAACAATGTATCATCTTTATAGATACGAAGATTGACTAAAGCTTTTGCTTTACTATAAATTTCCCATTTCCATATATACTCATCATCAAAATATGCGAACGTTGAACTATTAGTGTTGAAGAAATCATCATACGAAGTGCCTGTACGTTGAAGATAGTTTAATTTAGAATTTCCATTACTCCAAAAGTTTTGAACTGACATATTTCTATAACTGCCACTATTTTCACCGCAAATCATTGTCAAATTCAAGTGTGCTAATAGATATTGTTTGTTCTTATATAGCGTGTATGGTTGCAACTTGACTTCATAACTCCTTGTAAAATAGATAGATAAGTTTTCAGCTTTCAGAGCTTTTGTGTAGCTATTGTTGTCATTATCATAGCCAACGTACAGCCTTCTATTTTGTGGTGGTATGATTAATGTATGTGTCTTAAAAGATGGTGTTGAAGCTGGCGACATCGTTGAAGCATTATATAAAGGGTATGTTTCATTATATATAATAGCAGACCTTGATGCCACGTCTCTAAAGACATCATTTGAAAGTTCTATCCAAGCTCCATTTTCCCACCTCGCATCAGTAACACTCTAATTATTCATGTTCACAGTTAAAACATCAGTCGCTATCTGAATTTCTTTTGCACAACTTGAATCGTATGATGTATTTTGTTCTGTGCCAAACCTGTAAAATGAAACATATTGCTCCGCTTCAAAACCTACCCACCTGCCCCAAGATGTCTCAAGATATGGCTAATACCTTGAATAATAATCACTTGTATCTTCACCACTACCCCACTTATTTTTGAATGTGTAGCCACCCCACGCCGAGTAGGGTTCTCTCGTTAAACCATAACGTTTGTCAACATCGCTATCCAAAAATTGATTACAAACCTACACTCCAAGAGGAAAGTTCCACGCCACACTTTTGTTTAAACTGCTGTCCCAAACATAATCTTTTTTGTCAATAACTGTTTCACTCGATGAAGATGTACTTTTCTCTTCAACTACTTGAATTTGACAACTTTGCATACAATCATTCAACCCCTTGTTTGTATCAGCATATTGAGCGTAAATAGTTGGTACTGAATTACTTAACTCCAATGGCGACTTAATTACAACTGTATTTGCAGTAATCTCTATTTGACAACACAAAAGTTTAGCTAATTCAACCATCATTTGCTCTTTCGTAGCAGTCGTGTCCGTAATCATTGATACATCTACAATCGTGTGTTGAATGTCTATATCTAAAAACGCAAAATATACCCAATTATCAACACCACAGCACAGATTAAATGCTTCCTCAATAGTGTGTTGACCTTCAGGAAAATCATTCGATACCCAATCATTTTTCAATGAATCGACAGCGTATAAAGTAAATGATTCTTTTTCATAATTATAAGCTTGAGCCGATGGTGTTTGACTAATTACACCTCGAAACATTGTAATGTTGTCCGTTACATTTTCGACAACAACCGACAACCCTTTCAATGAAGTATCATATAAGTCTAATTCATCTGTTAATATAGTCAATGTCAATAAGTTAGACTTGATACAATACATATCTTGATAATTTCCGTTTTGCGTCAATGTGAAGTTTATGATTTCACCATATTCAGTTTCAACATCGTTATTATCAATGTATATCTTGATTTCTTTATTATTTGCGTTTTTCATAATTAGACATCTACATTATTTATACTTTGTTCCGTTTAACGAAACCTTACAGACGAGCAATCTTATTTTGCTGTTCTAATACACCAACTAAATCAGCTCCATTTATTCTAAATTCAACATTTTGTTTAGAATTGTTTCCTACCCCATTTCCGTCTTGAATAATTTTGAATAGATTAGCTTGTTGACCTTTATTTAGAATCATTTCACCTGAATTGACTCTCACGTTTATTTTGTCTCCACTGAAACTATTTCCAGCAACAACGCCTCCTTGCTCAAACTTTTGATTACCAAGCTGTTGTGCAGTGAATACAGCAGAAGCAACAGCAGCTACCGCAGCAGCTACACGAGCAGGAAGAGAGTATGGGTCGCCAGGCGTTGCATTTTTGGCTGCCTAAACAGCTGCCAATGTAGCTTCGACCGCAACAAATGCTCTTTCAACAACAGTTAATGCTAATTGAGCAGCTTTCGCCTATTCACTCTTATCTGCCCAGTTCCCCACAGCGTCTGCTAATGAGCCATAGGTGTTCGCTAAGTTTCGTACACCTTTTTGCTCATCTTTTAATCTTGAAATGTCCGCTTCATTTCCTTGTCTTTCAGCTATATAAGCGTTGTACTTCTCTCTATACTGCTCTAATAACTCTTCATTAAGTGTTTCAAAATCAATAGCTTGTGTAGATAACCACTCATAGAAACCTTGAAGTTCAGATTTAGCCTCATCGAGTTTATCTTTATTATACATATCTTTAATGATGTCTAAATCAGTCTTTTCAGTAGATTGATTAACATTTTCAGTAGCAGTGTTAAGAGCATCTTTTATCTGTTTCTCTAAATCTTCAATTACTTTTTGCTTGTCCTTAAAAGCTATCGAATTGATTTCAAGCTTCTCTAAATCTTTTTGAGCATCAGCCAACTTTCGACGTAAATCTTGTAGACTACCTTCAACCACTTCATCTTTAACAACTTCCGCAACTTCGTGAATTGACTTTCCAAAACGATTCGCTTCCCTCACACTATTAGCCATGTTGGCTTCACTCTGTCGAATTTGATTGTTTAAGTCTACAAAATTACTATGTGTTTTGTCTGAAATAGCATCAACAATTCTATTGTTCTCTTCACTAATTGATGCCCAAGCCGCCATACTACGTAAACCATTCTGTAACAAATCATTAACTTTCTCTTCACTTACAACTATGCCAGCCGATTGAAGAGCTTTTTGAGCTTCTAATCTTAATGCTTCTCTACGTAACTCATTGACTGCTCGCTCTTTATCGAATATTTCATTTTGTGCTTTCTTATACTTATCATAAGCTTTCACACGTTCACTCATTGCTCTATTAGTGTCTTGAGCAATCATACGCTGTTCAGCCATGATTTGCTCATTTTCACCACGAATTGATTTCAACTCTATTTCCTGTGTGCCTAACTCGTCGTTTATTCTTGTCAATGCAATCGATGTAGTAGCTAAATCTGCTAAAGCGGCTCTCGCTTCCTCCGCTTTCTTCGTCAATGTATCTCCAAACTCAAACGCTGCTATTTTACTGAAATTAGCGGCAGGTACAAACTTGTTTACTCCCTCGATTAAGAGATTGATTCCACTGATTGAGAGATTTAGAAAGTCTTGAATTTGTGTAGCTAATACAGAAATTACACTCAACACAGCAGTCTTGATTGAAGGTATAGCCATATCGCACACTAAGTTCTTAATGATTGCCCACGAATCTCCAAACATTTGTGAAGATTCACTTAAATCATCAAATACTTTAATCAATGAAGTGACGGCAACAGTGACTAAAGCTATCGGTCCTGAAGCTGCTATGAAACTACGAATGCCCGTAGTAGCTGAACCCACGACACCAGGCAGCTACGATAGTGAATCAGTAAACTTTCCGAAACCTGATTTTAATTGTGAAGATATTGAAGCAGTCTGTTGTAACGAACGATTCAAGTTGTTCAAATTAGACTTTCCAGCTTTTCGTACCTCATTTTCAAGTTTCGATATATGATTTACTAATTTCTCTATCTGTCTCTATGCATCATTGACATTAGCTTTTACGCCTAAATGCAAATCGTGTTCCTGCGCCATTTATTCAACTACTATACTTAATCTAATTTATGTTCCGCTTTTTTACTTTTATCTTCAATCGTTTTTGCTAATTGTTTAATACGCTCTAAATCATTTTTGTCGTTGTCTTGCGTAGCAGTTTCCCAAGGAAACTCTATTAAATCTTTGATTTCTAAGTCCTTAGAATAAGGTGAAAGACAACAGAAACCCATGAATCGTGCTGTTTCCCAAGATGTCTTTTCAGTCAAATATGAATATTTTGCAAACATATTCAATTCAGACAATGACATGTTGAACACATAGTTAATATCAAGATGACATTGAAGTATCAACATCATCGCTAAATCTGTAATTTTCTGTTCCTTTATTTCATGCACGTCAGCCAACCGAGAAACCTTATCAACATCGCTTTTACTCTCTGTAGAAATGTCAATTTGATTGAAGTTTTTTTTTGAAGATTATTACTGAACTCGACAATGTCTTCCGCTTCTAATGCAGTCAAATAAGTGGATAAGTCAATAGTGAAATCATCATGCTCTACACAACTACATATCCACATATAGACACAAATGTCGTATGTAGACTTGAGGGCAAACGCTTTATTCATAACCTGCTCGAAAATACACATCGTTCTAATATTCGATAGAGGCACTTTAAAATCAGTCAACATATTATATAACTTTTGATATTGAATTTATATGCAACACAATATAAAAATTAACAGCCGAAAGTTTGACTCTCGACTGTTAATTTTGAAAGCAATTCACAACAAAGAAAACTATTATGCTCTTGACTCTAAATAATACAAAAACTCATAAAAATCATCGCAATCAATGTCGAGATAGTATTTCTCAGACCAATACTTCCACGCTGCTTTTGCATCATCTTCTGTCTTAAAGAAGATATATACACCTCTCTCATCTCCGAAAAATGAGAAGTATTTGTATCTATCAGCCAACTCACACCACTGTGGCACTGGTGCATAAGGTTCAGGATAATAATGTGCCGCTTCATACAACGACTCATAGCCGTTCTCGTCTTCATAATCAGTCTTCTTCAACTCATCAGGAAGGTACACGGCAAAGTCAAAATCCGTCTCCTTGATGTTCAAATATGCTTCGTACAATGTTATACATAAATCGTCTTGTGTAGACGGTACATCACGCATGATTTCATTAAAGACATCTACAACTTTATTAAGTGTATCGTCATCTACTGTTCCTTCGCTTTCTCTGTGTTCAACATAAGTCTCTGCTGTTATGTCTTCAATCGTCACGTGCTTCACGTCTTCATCGACATAAAATCTGTGTTCAACCCTGTCACTGTATTCAATGACAATTCTAACATCACAGTCGGATGGTCTGTACGTTACAACCATCTTCGTTGCATTAGCAAATCTGCTAATAAAATTCTCTCTGCTCATAATGTTTAGTTTTTAAATTTATTCAAGTATACGCACGACTAAAAGAAAAGTTTAAGTTTTCGGCAAATATTTTTCAAAATTCTTTTGTCGTTACGAAATGTAAAGTATCAAATACCGTGCCAAAACGATAGTAGTGAAACAAAAAAACTTCCACCAAATCTTGAAAATCTGGTGGAAGATTCCACTTTCGTGAAACGTAAGAAAAATAAATCATGATTAAAATACAAAAAACAAATATGATTAAAAGAATGAAGCTAATTAATTTATATTCAGTTCTTTCATTGCTTTAGCTATGTTGACCCAATACCCCATGTTCAAACCACCCGATGGTTCAGAACATACACGCTTCCATTTTTGCTCAAAAGCTCGTTGTGAAAAGTTTGGGGCAGACATAGACAATCTTCGTGCATAATCTTCACCGCTTTCACCAAACACTCCATACACCTGTTTCAATAGTGCATACCAGTCGTTATAATCATAAACACATAATTCTGAACAGTTTAGCATCTTTTTGATTATACGCTCTACTTTCTTTTCATCATTATTATCGTTTGTATAAGAATTGAAACGTGCATTAGTCTTGAAATTAGTGAACTTAAACTCGACTGGTCGTGACTTACAAAACGGCACAACTTCATAATCATCATTCTTCCAAAGTTGCTGAAAATCAGCATCAAATCTAAATCTATTTGCGTTTGAACATTTTGTATCTACGTATTGTCTATATGCAACGGGAAGGTCGTTTATAAAACACGCCAAACACTCCTTCAATCTCGATACATGATGTGCAACATAAACTAAAGCGTAAATACCATCGCCAGACACACTCTTAGTAATCATTATAACATCTTGACGCTTCCACAAAGTTTTCAATAACGACATAACTTCACTTTGCTGAACATGGTCAAAATCAACGCAAAATATATTATTGAAAATAGCATCTTCGGCACTGGCTTTTGTCGTTGCACTGCTTGACATCGTGAAACCTCCAAGATACATTGCTTTCAATGTCTTAAATTCTATACCTTTCTGTTTTGCATATTGTCGCAAATTTTCAAGACGTGTGCCATTTTCATTTTTATAAGCATCTTTGAATTGTGACAATGTTATTATAGATTGTGCAGTTTTTGAATTGACATTGCTATAATATGCTATGCGTGTATTATTGTATAATTCTATAGCTTTCATGATATTAAAACATTGATTCATTTAATTTTGCAAAATTGTATTCAAACATCGATTTACAGTTTTCATAGATGTTTCCGACATCGATTCCGACATCGTGGGGTTGTTCATGATACATTTGATTTCCTTCGTAATCTAAATCATAATACAGTTGCTTATCAATGTCGTATAGATTAAGTAAACGTGTCTTTGTCAATGTTTTAGTATCTACTCTTTCATCTTCAAAAATGTCTGGAAGTTGTTTATCAATTATTTCCTCTTCTTCATAGTCAATCAAGTTCCACGCTTCTGCATATAAATCTTCATCTTCTACCTCTTCTCTACTATCAATCAAATCGAAAGCGTTAATTTCTTCTTCATATTCAACTGTTTCAATCAAGTCTAAAGCGTCAATGTCTTCTTCACTTGAACTACTATTTGCAACATCTACATTTTGTGAAGGAATATCGACATGTGTTTCTTCTATCAAGCCAGCATCGTACAAAAAACGTGGGGTTGGGTCGGTGTACGTTGGACCATTCAAACATTTATCTTGATACGCTATAACATCTTTCTTCCACTGTTCCAACGTGTTATATTCAAAACCAATGTTCGATTGATTGTTTATTGCATATTTTTCTATTATCTCGTTAAATGCTTCGACATTGATTTTATATGTAGTTGCTTGACCTTCTTTTGAGACTTTCGTAAACAACAACTTAAACTCCTCGTCTCTCTTTTGATAATGAATGTTGAAATTAATAGTAGCTTCTGTATCCAATTCCTCCCACGTTTCGTTCCACAGATGCATCAACTCTTTATACGTAATTTCGTCTTTCAATATATTCAACTTAGATGTCTTTATCTTGTTATAAAATATTGACTTCCAATCTGCCGACTGCTCTTCCTTATATTTCTTCTTCGCTGCTGATATTTCATGGACGTTTGACAATGTGACTTTATAGAACTCACTAAACTTATGTGTCAAAACGTAGGCACACGCTTGATAAAACATCTGATAAAATATGAAGTTTCCACATGCATCGGAAAAAGGACGCTTGACAGTATTTAGCACATTAGTAATATCGACAGTCAAATTTGGGCAATCTTCAAGAGGTCGGATACCTCGCAACATTATCATTCGTCTATCAGAAGCGTCAATAGCGACAGGCGTTTCATGATTCCACGACACGACATTTGACGAAAAGTTGGGAACTTTCGTAATAGTTTTGTACTTGGGGTTAATAGTAATGTTTGTACTCGTTATGTTCTTTATAAACGTCTCTTGAAACAAATCTTTGTGCCGCTGTGTAAAGAAAGGGTCAGAAAACAAGGTATATAAACACTTGTCAAACGCTAATGCTTCCTCTTTACCACCGACAATGGCATCTAATTTTTCACGATTATTTATCTTCAAATCGCACTCCGCATGAAAGATTCCGCAAAACTCTTTCAATAAGACTTCATTAAGCATGTCAAATAAATACGATTTGCCTGTACCTTGCGCACATTCAAGTATAAACACGACATCTGCTTTATTATTGATGTTTAACAACTTATATAATGATAAGCATAAAAACGCAAAAAAATACTTATTATTATAAGTCGTATTTTGACACGAAAAATGATAGGACGCCGCTCCAGTTATATAGTCCTTCCCATCCCACTTTTTCGCACAGTCTTTCAACATCTTCGATACTATATCATCATGCTCGAAAACATTAGACATAGCTTCCTCTTCTGCAAATAACGCTTTACCTGCACTTTCTATCTCTTTTCCAAACACGTCAATAACTTTTGAAAGATAAGGCTTGATACGATAATGAGGATCAAGCATCTTGTCAGCCATTCTTCTCGTATATAAGCTATTTGCAGCGATAGCAGCGACACCATTACCATTCGTTGCAGACTTATATACACCTTTTGCTTCATCATACTTGATTAAATCATGCAAGTTTGAATCATACTTGACACCATCAAAACACGACATCGCTGAAACTAAACCCTGCAAAAAGACTGGACGATACTGCATCATCTCATATTCATACGCAATATCGTTCTTTAACTGCTCCGCACGGTCAAACTTCACTTGAATGTCATTGACTATGCTGTTAAACGTTGAAAAGGCTGAACCACACAGCGGTTGATAATACGTGTTTGACATTAACTGGTTTACAATGTCTTCACTTAACTGTGCAAAAGCTGGGGTGGTTGACAATCGCTTGATTTCCTTGGCAAGCGAATCCTGAATTAATTCAATTTCATTTCCTAAGAGAAGCAACTCACGTAGAGCCGCATAATTATTACTAACCATGATGTTTTTAATTCGTTATATAATTTATAACGTGAAAAATAGAAAGTTTTTTTGTTTCATCGTTACAAATCATAAAATATGTTGCAAATACTATACCAAATGTTAAATATGACATCATGACTTATTTATGTGACAAATTGACATATAGTATGACAAAACTACACTTGGTATGACAAAAATAAAAGTGACAGTTTGTCACAACTGCCACTCTATAAGTTAACTAATTAAAAACAACAATGATTATTGGGGTTCACTTTTGAACCTCTTATAATTTATAATAAAGTTCAAAACGAGAAAAGTTTAAACAATCTACACTAAGACATCAAAAAACTACATTATCAATCTATATTTATAGGGTAGACTATGGGGTAACATAGGGTAACAAGGGTAAACACATTGAAAATCAAGCAGTTAGACACTTAGATAACCACTTTTCTACCCTACCTTTCATTTTTCCTAAACTTTATATATATATATAAAATATAGATTTTTTTTTCATATTATATATTTTTAGAGAAAAAAGGGGGTAAGGGTAGAAAAAACTTTGTAAAGTGTTGATTTTCAATAAGTTAAGTGGTCTTACCCTTCCACTAATAAGGGGGGGGTAAGGGGGGGTAAGGGTAGACTTTTCTACGTATTTGTACTACCTTGATGTAAGACTGATGTAATCTACCATGTCACTTGATGTCTCTACCTCTACCCTTGATGTCAATCTACATCTTCACTATGATGTCGGTTCACTTGATGTCTCTACCTCTACCCTATCTACCTTCACCATTGTCGTTTCACCTCTACCCTATCTACCCTAAATGTTTGTACAATGTTTGTACATTACATCGACCAACCCAATCTATCTACTTGATTTCCAATGTTTAACCACTTCTACTATCTACGTCTGGGGGGCGTGTTGTCGCTGGTTCGAATCCAGTCACCCCGACTTTTTACGATGAGCGCAATTCACTGATATTCATGAGATTGAGTTTCAGTGAAATTGCTCTTTTGTGTTTTTTAACTGCCTTGATATAGCATGATTCAGCTGTTTTGACTACATTTGTTTGTACATTGTTTGTACGTACAAACAGAAAGGCAGATGGTAACACTTAGAATCATTCTTGATAAGAGAAGACATTCTGATGATGAAGAATGTCAGTTGAAACTACGTATTACACAGAACAGAAAATCTGTGTACATCAGCTTGGGTTTCGCTCTACGTCAATCGAACTTCAATGAAGATACACTTAAAGTCAGTGGCGTACATAACGCTAAAGAATTGACTTCACTGATTGAACAACGCTTGATAGCTGCTCGACTACTTATAATTAAGATGTCGAACAGTGGTTCACTTGATTCATTGAGTGCAGAAGAGATTAAGCACAAAATTGAAGTTGAATTTGGTATGGTTGAAGAAGAGGAGACTAATAATATAGGTGTAACAGACTTCAATTCGTTCTTCACTGCTCAAATTGAGAAGAAGAAAGCGAAGCAAACGAAAGCTCTCTATCTACAGACGTTGAAAGAGATTGACCGCTTCACACACAACAGTACATTGAAATTTGAAGACATTACAAAGGCGTGGTTGGAACAGTTCGATTCATTTCTATCTATCAAGTCTCCTTCAATGAATGCGAGAGCAATTCATTTACGTAACATTAGAGCAGTGTTCAATGCGGCTATTGATGATGAATTGACAAGTAACTACCCATTCAGACGTTTCAAGATTAAGACTGAAACAACACGTAAACGTTCACTCACAGCTGAAACAATTCGTGAAATAGCATTCAGAAAGATTGACAATGAAAATGTAGCTTATGCACGAGACATGTTTATACTATCGTTCTGCCTGATTGGTATTAATACGATTGACCTCTACAATTTGAAGTCGATTGATAGTGAAGGTCGTATTTCATACAAACGTGCAAAAACAAACCGTATGTACGACATCAAAGTTGAACAGGAAGCGTTGGAAATCATTAAGAGACATCGTGGCACACATACATTGGTTGACTTGGCTGATAGATGGAAGGCAAACTACCGGCATTTCACTGAAAAGGCTGATACGTGGTTGAAAGAACTACATAGTGACATCTCTATGTACTGGGCAAGACACAGCTGGGCAACGATTGCTTCCGAGCTTGACATACCTTTAGAAACGATTTCGGCAGCCTTGGGGCATAGTATGGGAAATAAGGTAACAGCTATATACATTGACTTCAATCGAAAGAAGATTGATGAAGCTAATAGAAAAGTCATTGACTATGTGTTTAACTCAAACTTTTCTTAAACTTTTCTCTTTAGCTGTTTATACTACATTGAACAGAAGAAATATCACGTGTAATCTGTTCACGGACAAAATCTTTCATATAAATTCATCAGTGAATGTGTTGCATCTTTGTGGCTTTGTAGGTTTAACGATGTATTACTTCTTTAGTTTTATGTGGCACATTCACTGATTTTCTATAGCTTGTTCAAATATTCTCATTCATAGTTTTTAGTTTTCGCACTGTCTATTGAAAAATAGGCAGTGTTTTTGTTGTTAAATATATAAAGTGAACATTATATGAACAACACATAGAGAGCAAAACGAAACTTTAGAAAGACGAAAAGGTGGAATGATTTCAGAAAGACAATGAAAGAGTTGTCGAATAGTACCGACATCATAACTAATAAACCTCTTTATAAAGGTTGGAATCTACATCATAGACACGTTTCAGCTAATGATGAATAGTACACGAACATTGATGATACTAATGATTTCATTGCATTGAATGTATAGACGCATGATTTTCTCCATTGGCTATATAGATACTATGTGAATGATAAAGACATATTGAAACGCATTGAAGAAGAGTTGAAGAAATGGTATTGAGATAAATTCTATAACAATAGCAAAAATGAAAATTATAGACATATTAAAGTTCGTTGCCCTTATCCTCATAACTATTTGTATAATAGGTTGTTAGACATATACGACACAGATTGATGAGGTCACATACTATGATTTGAGAGGAAAAGGCATAAACATTAGAAAATTACCTTTAAAATTGGCTAATTATCAGTTAGATACGTGTAACTTATTGATTATCAATGACTTAGACCAATAAAGCACATTTACGTAACTAATTGATTATCAATTACTTACGAAGATTTTAAGAAATTCCAGTACTACATACTTGAAAATTCAATGATAATCTATAACTACTTAATAATCAATTACTTATGAACGACAAATTAAGAGACATATTACACGATAAGTTTGATAGAATCTACATCATTCACTGCACTTCATGCAGTCTTTCATCGTGCAGACATAGTAATATCATACGACAACTCGAACATCTTGGGTTATCTAATGACCCACTGGTGCATTGCTGGTATGGTACACGCAGTAAAATGTGTGACCTATTATATAATAGCTATCGAAGTCAATACAATTACAACTACAATATGTCAACGTTCTTTTGCACGCTCGATCATTACAATATATGGCACACTGCATTAGATAAAGGTGAACAACATATCTTGATACTTGAAGATGATGCACACTTTCTAAAAGATACAGACACATTGACTGAATATCTATTGAACATACCGAAAGACTATGATGTAATTCAGTTTGATTATACATTGAGGGATAGGCATACTTCGTTAATGAAGAAACGTCAAAAGACTAAAGACTACTACATTGAACTGAATGAAGATGAAAATATGTGGATGGCTGATGGTTATGCATTGTCACAACGAGGTATGGAACTTATGACTTTAGTTCTTGATACACAGCCTGAAACGTTCCTCGCTGATTACCCTCACTATTTATTACCTTCATTCAAGGAAACGAAGTGTTATATATCAACACAGAAGCTAATCATAAGCGACACGTTTGAATCGGTTCGAGATAGCAGACAGAAGCTCGCTAATGATGTTGTTCGACTTAACACACCTGACAGAAAGTTGTACGTATGTGATTGATAATCAATTCTTTATAGGGGTAAGGCGTTGGAAAATGTGAAATATGAAGGAAAC
>Ga0265298_10002473_pt1 | contig 25732 bp, 27 predicted proteins | sample AusTroGonzalo_MG_3_FD_193486 | JGI IMG/M metagenome (GOLD analysis project Ga0265298, IMG submission 193486) | Bovine rumen microbial communities from tropical cattle in Woodstock, Queensland, Australia - Gonzalo_01 | ecosystem: Host-associated > Mammals > Digestive system > Stomach > Rumen ...
TCTCATTTTAGGGTCGTATTAGACGAATACGTTGATAGGGCGCAGGTGTAAAGACAGCGATGTCAAAGCCGAGCGCTACTAATAGCCCGAACACTTCACGGACAAAGTCCGGATGACAGCACTGCGATGGCAGTGGCACGAGTGTAACAAACAATTTGCGAAATGCGAGCGAAGTTCCCGCGTTCTCCTTCAGACCATGTCGAGACAAAGAGAGACACATGGTGACTATAGCACGGAGGTCCACCTCTTCCCATTCCGAACAGAGAAGTTAAGCCCCGTCGCGCCGATGATACTGCATTAGCTTGTGGGAAAGTAGGTCGTCGCCAAACCCATACTGAAAAGGAGCCCGAAAGGCTCCTTTTCTTGTTTGCTGTCTGCCGTTTACGGTTTATGAAACTTTTAAACAGTAAACTGTAATCTTTTAAACTAAAATCCTTATCTTTGCATAAATTTTTCAGATATGGACGAACAGGTTACCGTTAAGGAAGAAGAAAAAGATACTGTAAAAACTACAAAATGCCTCAACTGTGGCACTGAATTTGAAGGAAACTTCTGTCCGGAATGCGGACAGAGTGCCGATACCAAACGCTTTACGATACGTTTTATATTCGAAAACCTCCTTAAGGCCATACTGAGCAACGACGGTGGTGTATGGATTACACTGAAATCGATGTTTATTCGTCCTGGTCAGATGATGATTGACATTATCAATGGAAAGCGTAAAAGCTATTTCTCGCCCTTTCCAATGCTGTTTTTGACGTTGAGTTTGTACGTCATTATATTTTCTTTTACAGGTAGTAAAAAAGAGAAATTCGAAAATATGATGATCGACGATCCGTTGGAAATCACAATTGATTCCGTTACTGTTGATACCAATACTGTTGGTTCCAATGCTAACATAAAACTGAATGTGGCAAATAAAGCCAAACATTACGTGGCGCTTTCGTTGAAGTTTTACCAGAACAACTATGCGATCTGTTTTATCTTAACAATACCGATATATATTCTTGCGGCAAGATTGAGCTTCGGCAGGAAAAACCGAAAAAGATACAACTGGGGTGAGTATTGCATCCCCATGGTTTACTCGTTGGTCCTGTTAGTGTTATACCGATGTCTGATGAGTATCGTCTTTTATTTCTCACCTATGATGGCGGATAAGATGGACGATTTCATGTTTGTTATAAACATAGTCGTATTCACCGCCTGTTTTAAGAAAATGATGGGTTTCAAGACGCTGAAGACTATGTGGCGCAGCTTTTTAGTGCTGTGTTTTTATTGGATATTGATTATCTCTATAATAAGTATTTTGGCCATTATTGGCATATTTATTGTCTATTATGCCACTGTCTGAAAACCTCTGAGATGATGATTCCGGCTGCTACTGAGGCGTTCAGCGACTCGGTCATGCTGCCTTCAGCTCTTGGAATGTTGATCGGACAACTGACAAAAGGCATAACATTCTCGCGAATGCCGTGCGACTCGCTTCCGATGATGATAACTCCTTGATTGTCTTTGATATGCGTGTGATAAATGTTTTTTCCCTGCATCAAGGCACCAAAGATAGGCGTTTTTACCTCTTTTAAAAACTTAACCACATCAGTTTCAACGATTTGTGTCCTGAAAATGGAGCCCATTGTCGATTGGATGACCTTCGGCTGCCACGGGTCGCAGGTGTCTTCAGATATCACGATTTTCTTGATGCCAAACCAGTCGGCAGTGCGGATTATGGTGCCGAGATTGCCAGGATCATTGATGCCGTCAAGAAGCAGGACCAATTGATTGTCAGTGTCTTCTGGCTCGATTTTGTACTTAGGCATCATCGCTGTAGCGAAAACGCCTGGAGGCGTCACGAAATTGCTGATCTGCTCCATCTGCTTGGGCGCAACAATCTCATAATCAGCGACTTTCTTTGCCAAGATAGAATTTTTCTCAACCCATTGTTCGGTGGCAAATATGTTGTTCACTCTGAATTTGGAATTGATCAATTCCTCAACGAGTTTGTTGCCTTCGACGACGAAAATGCCACGTTCCTTGCGGCCTTTCGTCTGGCGCAGTGCCTGTAATTCCTTGACGTCGTTTTTTGTCATAACTATTGTTTTATTAAAAAAGCCGAAGAAAAATTTCCTCGGCTTTATGTAATCATTATTGAATGTTCAATTATTCAGCGAAAACTTCAAAGCTGATCTCGACTGTGACGTCTTTGTGGAGGCGCACTTTTGCTTTGTAGTTGCCGACTTCCTTGATAGTGTCGTCATCAACGAGGATGTGTTTGCGGTCGATTTCGATACCTTTAGCCTCTTTGATAGCGTTGGCGATCTGAACGTTGTTCACTGAACCGTAGATCTTACCTGTTGAAGCAGCCTTTGCAGGGATACGGAGTGAAAGGCCTTCGAGAACTGCTGCGATCTGTTCAGCTTCTTTCTTGATCTTCTCCTGTTTGTAAGCCTGCTGGCGCATGTTTTCTGCCAAAACTTTACGAGATGACTCTGTTGCGAGGATGGCCATGCCCTGTGGGATCAGATAGTTACGTGCGTAACCTGGTTTAACGTTGACGATGTCGTTTTTGTATCCCAAATTTTTAACGTCCTGTGTAAGAATGATTTCCATGTGTCTGTCCTCCTCTTATTATTTCAAACAATCAGCTAAGTACGGCATCAAAGCAAGGTGACGGGCTCTCTTGACAGCCTGAGCGACCTTTCTCTGGTATTTTGTTGATGTGCCGGTGATACGACGTGGTAAAAGTTTACCCTGTTCGTTAACGAATCTCAACAAGAAATCTGCATCTTTATAATCGATGTATTTGATGCGGTTTTTCTTGAAACGGCAATATTTTTTCTTCTTTGTATCGACTGCAATCGGAGTCAAATATTTGATATCTGTGTTAGGTTGTGCCATATCATTCAAAATTTAAATGTTAAACAATTAGTTGGCTTGCTCTGTTGCTTCGGCTGCTTTACGACGTTTTTTCTCGTTGTAAGCAATAGCGTGCTTGTCAAGTTTCACTGTCAAGAAACGGATGACGCGCTCGTCACGTTTCAATTCGGTTTCCAATGTCTCGATAACATTGCCTTCAGCCTTGAACTCTATCAACTGATAGAAGCCTGAAGATTTCTTTTGAATAGGATAGGCGAGCTTACGCATGCCCCAGAAATCCTTGAACACGATCTCTGCTCCGTTTGTTGTGAGCAGGTTCTCGAATTTTGCTACCGCTTCCTTCATCTGATCTTCAGACAAAACGGGAGTTAAAATGAAAACGGTTTCGTACTGATTCATAATTTAAACTGTTGATTATTAAATAATTACGTTAAACAATTGTTTGTTTGTTTTTTAGAGTGCAAAAATACTAATTTTTTCAATACGTTTGACAAAAAATTACAAATTTTCTAACATTTCCTTGCAAATGAACTCTGCGGCCTTGCCGTCACCGAAGATTTCTGGGAATTTGTGCGGCGGATTTTCAATGAAATTGTTGAACGAATCGATGATCTTCTGCTCGTCGGCGTCAGTGATTACTGCGGCTCCGCATTCCACGATCTCTTTCCATTCGGTCTCGCTGCGCAAAATCAGACATGGCTTCTGGAAGAAAAACGCCTCTTTCTGCACTCCACCCGAGTCGGTGACCACCATCTGGGCGTGACGCTCCAGCACTATCATATCCAAAAACGAGGCCGGAGGCAGAATCCTGATGTTTTTACTGTTTGTAATCTTATCGTATAAATCTTTTTCAAGATTGGTATTCAATAACTTAGATGTCCTTGGGTGTAACGGAAGAACCACCATTTTGCTTTCTGATATCTTCAGCAATGCCTTAAAAATGGCGTTCAACCTCTCCGGCTTATCGGTGTTGTTGTCGCGATGTATGGTGCAGAGTATGTAATCGGTACCTTTAAGTCCTTCTTTATCAAGAATTTGTGATTTCTTATCGGCTATATTTGCGAAATGTTTGCTGTTGTCATACATAACGTCGCCGCAATGGTAAATACCAGGGTTGTCGATGGTGAATCGGCGTTTATTGTCGGGGTTAAAGCCTTCGTTAATAAGGTTTTTGAAGCCCGTTGAAGTTGGCGAGAAGAGCAGGGTGGAGCAGTGGTCGCAGCAGATGCGGTTTATCTCTTCCGGCATCGACTTGTTGAACGAGCGCAGCCCTGCTTCGATGTGCACTATCGGCACATGTATCTTTGAAGCTGCTATCGCGCCTGCCAGGGTGGAGTTGGTGTCGCCGTAAAGCACAAGGTAGTCGGGCTTTTCCTTCAGGAGTATCTCCTCGATGCCTTCGATCATCCTAGCTGTCTGCACGCCATGTGAGGCCGAGCCCACACCCAGGTTATAGTCAGGCTGTGGGATGCCCAGCTCGTCGAAAAACACCTGCGACATATTGTCGTCGTAGTGTTGTCCGGTGTGCACAATTACTTCATCCACCTCTTTTTTGAAGTGTTCCTTGATGGCTCGACTCAGCGCCGCCGCCTTTATTATCTGGGGTCTTGCCCCTATTACCGTCACTATTTTCATAACAATCCTGAATCTGCAAAACTAAAATATTTATCGATACCAACGATAATATGATCCAAAATTTTTATTTCTAGCAGTTTTCCGCCGTTCACGAGGTTGCGTGTGAGCACTTTGTCGCGGTCGCTGGGTGTCACGTTGCCGGAAGGGTGGTTGTGGCAGAGCATCATGCCGGTGGCGTTGTTTTCCAAGGCGATTTTGAATATGCGCTTCGGGTCGGCGGTGGTGCCGTTGACGCCGCCATCGCTCACTTTCACCATTTTTATCACCTTGTTGGTGGGGTTGAGTAGCAGCACCCAGAACTGCTCGTGCGAGATGTCGGAGATCCGCATGTAGAAATACTCGAAAGCGTCTTTGCTGTTTTGGATGTGCGTTTGCTGTGCTGTCTCTGAGAAACGCCGGCGCCGTCCGAGTTCAAGCGCTGCGGCTATGCTGATGGCTTTGGCCTCGCCAATGCCTTTGTAACACATCAACTCATTGATACTCATTTGCGAAAGCAGTATGAGGTTGTCGTCGACATCTTTTAAAATATGTCTCGACAGGTCCACTGCCGACTCGTCGTTGTTGCCTGAGCCTATGAGGATGGCTATGAGCTCGGCGTCGGAGAGGGCTTCGCGTCCTTTCTCGAGCATTTTCTCGCGCGGGCGGTCTTCTGTCGCCCAGTTTTTTATCGACTGGATTGCTTTGGGCTTCATAATTTTGCGGTTTATACGACAAAAGTTCTCCCTACGAATAGGAAGAACTTCGTCAATATTTTTTAATAATATTATGCTAATTTAGCTGTGAAGTGTGCAAGCTTTGACTTCAAGTTAGCGGCTTTGTTGCGGTGGATGATACCACGTTTTGCCACACGGTCAATAGTTTTGTACATTTCTGAAAGCTTTGATTCAGCTTCGCTCTTGTCTGTTAATGCTCTGAAGCTTCTAACGGCTGAACGCATCGCTCTAGCATAGAAGCGGTTGTGTAAACGTCTGTTTTCTGTCTGACGGATTCTCTTTAATGATGACTTGTGATTTGCCATTTTATTATCTTAATTTTATTCTTTTTTCCTTACTATTTTTTCGGACTGCAAAATTACAACAAATATTAATACAAATTACAAAAATTTTAAAAATATTTTTAGTTGTCATTTCGAGCGGAATGTAACGAAGTGAAATGTAGTCGAGAAATCCTCCATAAACGAAGACTTTGTATTAATAAGATTTCTCCACTACGCTTCGCTTCGGTCGAAATGACATGGTACCGCTACCATTTCCGAGTTGTCACCTTTATTAATAATGTCACTCAAAACCACATCCACGAAGGTGTTTTTCTCTAATCCTTTGGTTTTCAACCTGATAGGGATGTAGTTCTCGCCATAACCTCTCGCCGTGCCGTCGGCCATCACTCGCTCGACGAGCATTCTTTGGGGCTTGCCGAGCATCTGGCCAAAATATTTTAGCTTGTTTTCCGCCGAAATCTGTCGGATGACAGCACTGCGTTCGGTCTTCACCGTTTCCGGAACCTGATTTGGCATCGTAGCAGCCTTAGTGCCGGTTCTGATGGAGTATTTGAAAGTATGTATGTGACTGAAACCTATATACTTACACATTTCGGCGCTTTCCGCAAAGTCGGATTCGGTCTCGCCAGGGAAGCCCACGATTACATCGGTCGTGATGTTGAATTCTGGTATCGCTGCTTTGATTCTGTCGCACATGTCCTTGAACTGCTCGGCGGAATAATGACGATGCATGTCGCGCAAAGTGTTGTTTGCGCCGCTTTGCAGGCAGATGTGCATGTGCGGGGCGAGTTTTGGGTTCTCAAACAGACTCAAAAACCTGTCGCTGAAATTGTCGGGCTCGATGGATGAGATGCGTACTCTATAGTCGCCGTCAATTTTTAAGATGTTTTCGATAAGATGCTCAAAATCAACATCTTGTGATTTGTATCGTCCCATGTTGACGCCTGTCAAAACCACTTCTTTGAAGCCGTGAGCCACCACATTGCGGATGTTTTCGTAGATCTCGTCGGCTGGACGGCTTGTCGCTCTGCCTCGCACGTTGGGTATGATGCAATATGAGCAGAAATTGTTGCATCCGTCGTGGATTTTTATCAGACTTCTGGTGTGGAAGGTGCTGTAAGCCGGGCGGTAGCTGAACAAATCCTTATCAAAACCTTCCGGGTCGACAGCTTCGCCTTTGATATGGCTATCGATTATGCTAAAAAGGGCGTATTTGCGTTCATTATCAATGGCATAGTCGATGATGCCGGAATCGAGCATCTCTTGTTTACGGTGGTTCACCATGCAGCCCATAGCGGCTATGATGGCATTTGGATGTTCTCGTCTTATCTGGTTGATCGCCTGCCGACATTTCTGGTCGCTCTGGTTGGTGACAGTGCAGGTGTTCACGACGTAAACATCAGCATTTTCGTCGCTTTCCACCACGTCGTAACCTGCCTCCTTGAACTGCGACGCAAGAGCGTCGGTCTCGTAGAGGTTCACGCGGCAACCGAGAGTCTTAAAAGCAATCTTCATTTTCGTCATTTCGAGCGGAACGGAGTGTAGTCGAGAAATCTCCTCCATTCAATTTTCAAATAATCTGTTTGCCGGAGATATCTCCATTCCGCTTCGCTTCAGTCGAAATGACGGGTTGTAGTTCTCCTTCAATGGAAAGTGCTGTTGCGCTAGTAACTTTCACTGTCACGATCTGTCCGATCAGACTCTTGTCTTTCGATTTGAATCTGATAACGATTTTTCCTTCGGTATGTCCTGTCAGGTAGCCGTTTTTGCGGTCGTAGCCGTTTACGAGCACTTTCTGTGTCTTGCCTATAAGTCCTTGATTATAAACGAGTGAGTGTTTCATCAGCTCGTCGGTGAGGATGTGATAACGCTCGCGTTTCTTGGCTTTCGGCACGTCGTCGGCCCATGATGAGGCCACTGCGCCCGGTCGTACGCTGTATTGCGCGATGTAAGCCATGTTGTATTTGAACTCCTCCATCGCCTTACGCGAATTCTCGAACTCTTCTTCTGTCTCGCCAGTGAAACCCACGATGATATCTGTGAAAATCGTCGCCTCAGGCAGTAACCTTCTGATTGTGTGGATGATATGACGATAGTCATCCAGTGTGTGACGGCGGTTCATGCGTTGCAGCATGTTATCGTCGCCCGACTGTATAGGCAGGTGAATCTGCTTGCCGAGGCATTTGTATTGCGAGATTACTTCAATAACTTCGTCGCTCATGTCACGTGGGTGAGGGGAGGTGAAGTACACCCAAAACTCCTTGCCGCTGGCATCGCCGTATTCGCCAATCCTTCTCAAGAGTTCCGCGAAGTTAATCTCTTCGCCTTTCTTGTCGAGACCATACGAATTGACGTTCTGTCCGAGCAATGTTATTGATTTATAGCCTTTTTCGACCAATTCCTTGAGCTCGTTGATGATGTCTTCCGACTTTCTAGAAACCTCGCGACCGCGGGTATATGGCACTGCGCAGTAGGTGCAGAACTTATTGCATCCGTTCTGAATCGGGATAAACGCCTCGAAATCAGAGAGATGGTCGGGGTCGATGACCCAGAAACGGTCCATGTTGGCCGACGGGTTGACGTTTCTGTTGATAGGCATGCCCACCACGCCGTATTGCTGGATCATATCAGGCAGATCCGGCAGCTCGTTCATGGTGAAGATGAGGTCGAACAACTTGGCGAAACGCTCGCGGTCGGCAGGCAGGATGCAGCCCGACACGAAGGTGACGCAGTAACGGTTCTGCTTCATCTCGTTCCATTTCTGGATGCGCGAATACACCTTGTCGATGCCTTTCTGACGCACCGAGCACGCTATCACGCCCAAGATATTGGCTTCTTCCTCCTTGTCGGTCTCAACATAACCCATGCCTTGCAGCACGGTACGCACTCGCTCCGTGTCGCTGCGGTTCATCTGACAGCCCAATGGCAGCAAAAAATACTTCATTTTCTTAAATTTGGCTGCAAAATTACAAAAAATTTCAATAAATGAGGCTGATAATGTCTTTCGCGACCTCGTTTTGACCGAAATCAGGGGCTTTTTTGATGCTTGCTCCTATTAATAATTGTTCGGTTTCGTCAATCAGATCGGGTTCGAGGCCGTCGGAGGCGATGGAAACGCTCTCGATGATGCCTTTTTCCTCGTTGATTTGCATGTCGATCTCAACAAGACCCCATGCAAACTGTGCGCTCTTTTTCGCATGGAAGTTGCGCCATTTGCCGAAGAGATAATCTTCTGAGGTGAATAAGTCTCTGGTTTTCAATACTTTATCGGTAAGCAAGCTGTTGAATTCGATGACCTCTGCCTTTGCTCCGTAAACTTCTTCGAAAGCCTTTGAAAGATAAGGGATTATGCTGTCGGATGTGATGTCGGCGACCTCTGAGAGGTTGATGATGCGGCTTGCCACCGATTTCACTCCGTGTTTCTGCAGCTTGGCGGGATTCACTTTCAGATATTTCGTCAGTCTCTCGCCATCGGTTTTTATCAAAATGGTGCCGTGGTGAAGTCGTCTGTCTTTATAGATTCCAAAGGCGTTTCCGGAGAATTTGCGTCCGTCGAAGAGGATGTCGTTGCGGCCCGAGACCTCAGTCTTCAAGCCGAAAATCTCCAAAGCTTTCTGGATGACGCCCATCTGTTTCGCCACGTCGTAATGTTGTTTGTTTGCCACAAAAGAGAAGTTGAGGTTTCCCAGGTCATGGTAGACCGCTCCACCTCCTGTTCTCCTACGTGCTGCGAAGCCTCCTTCAGATAACAGAAGTTCCACATTGCATTCTGTAAATGGATTCTGGTTGTAGCCATAGACCACTGTCTGCTGGTTTTTCCACAAAAACATGGTCACGACATCGGCGTCGCCTTCGTCCAACAATGAACTCTCCACAGCCAGGTTGAGGTGTGGATTGTATTGATTTCCAATGATTAACTGAATTTTAGGTGCCATTTATTTGAACATATATCCAACGCTGACTTGCACGCTGACATTTTTATTGCAGCCCACGTTTTTCACCACGTCGATGAAGCCGAAATAGGCTCTCAGGCTGACGAAGAAGCGGTCGTTCGGTATGAAATTTTCGGTGTAAACACCCATGATGAGGCCCATTTCGAAGCTGTTGTAGCTGTCTTTGCCGAAATTGACGGAATGCCAGCTCTCGTTGCCGATTTTCGACTTCAGGCTGCCTCCCATGCAATAACGGAAGTTCAAGCCGCCTTCGATGCCCAGGATATCGGTGAAATAATACTGGTAAAGTATAGGCAGGTTGAGGTAATGCAGGGTGTATTTGTTGTAAACCTTGACTTGTGCCTCGTTGTTGTCGAGCCATTTCTGTGACTGCTGGCCGCCTGTCGAGTAGCTGAGTTCCACGTCGATGCTGTTGTTGTCATCGATGATGCATTTCGCGTAGCCTCCCGCTGTCAGTCCGAGCTTGAGACCGTTGTTCTGGAAGCCTGTTAGTGTCGACATGCCTACGCCGCCACGCAGTCCGAAGTGATAGTCGAAGTCTTGGGCATGAAGCTTGCCACTGCTTATAAACGAGAGGACCATGACAGCCATCAAAGCCAGCAAGCCCCTGATTGTCAATAATTTACTTTTAGCAGAGAGAGTTTTTCTCATTATTTCTTCCCGTTTATAAACTGAAAAAGCCAGAACTATAAGCATTTAATGCTCATATTTCTGACCTCGTTTTCTTTTGTAGTCTCTCCGGGATTTGAACCCGAGTTACCAGGATGAAAACCTGACGTCCTAACCAGACTAGACGAAGAGACCGGTTTTAGCTATTAGCTTTTAGCCATTAGCCGTTAGCTTTTTCTTCTAATGGCTAATACCTAATGGCTAGTGGCTGATCTGTAGTCTCTCCGGGATTTGAACCCGAGTTACCAGGATGAAAACCTGACGTCCTAACCAGACTAGACGAAGAGACCGATTTTATTCGAAAGTTTAAAGATTAAGGTTAAAAGAGTTTTTTTCTTTTAACTTTTAACTCTAATCTTTTAACTAAAGAAAAGTGATGCAAAGATACAACTTTTTCCTTTACGGAAAAGAAAAATTTTCAAAAATTGAAAAAATGTGATAAAATATTGATAATCAATATTTAAGAAATGGCAAAACCGGGCTATTCAAATGTGAGAGACACTTGGAATGTTCGGTTTTGGAGGCTTTTTATACTCGAATCGTAGATCAAATTCTGAGAATCTAGGATATTGAGCAGGCCATAACTCATCTTGACTTCGACACCAAACTTGAAATAACTGGTGTAGAAATCGAAGCCTGCGCCTATCTCAGCGGCGATGTCGCCTCGTTTCACCCTGATGTTGTCGGTGACGCTGTGCTGCTCTCCAGTTATAGGGTCGTTGACTTCGATCTGCGATTTCTTTTGTGAGGCAAGGTCGATCTTGAAATTAGTGCCTGCAATCAGATATGCGGCCACGTTGTTGAGTCGTTTCGACCTGTATTTCACCTGTAAAGGGAATTCTATAAAAGTGGAGAAGATGGATTTGTTTTTTGTGAAATACAGATCTTGATTTATAACTTCGGTGTCTGTCTTGTCGATAGTCCTGTAAAAATTGTAGGAGATGTTACGTGTCCCGAAACTCAACGATGGGATGAGACGAAGGTCGAAATACTTGCCCAGCCTGAGGTTTCCGACGATGCCCACGGTAAATCCCGGAATCTGGTCCGACTCGATGCTTGTGGCATAATAGATGGCGTCGGCGTTGAAATAAGACTCGGCGGTGTTAGGGTATTCAGAGGCCGTGTGTGGCGTCATCTGATAGTTGTCGATGTATTTGAATGCGTACGACATGTTATTGTACGCAATGATAAATCCGAAATGATATGGCTCGTTGTCGTAGGTGCGCAGGTTCTGCGGCTTCTGCTTCTGTGCCATGAGGCTCTGCGGGATGATGACAAACATCACTCCGACGAGCAAAACAAGTCTTTTTATAGATGTCAAATTAAACTTCATAGACCTTTTAACGCAAAAAATACAGTATTATTGTATCTTTTCGGTTTCTTTTAAAAGTCTTTCTTTGTTGATAGGAACCGCGCCGATCTCTTCGCACACCAGACCTCCTGCGAGATTCGATATGGCTGCGATGTCGTAGGCGCTACGTCCGCAGACCAGGCACAGCATGGCGACTCCGAGGACAGTGTCGCCGGCACCCGACACGTCGGCGATCTTGCGCAGATGCGCAGGGATGTGATGATGTGTCTTCTTGCCGTCGGCCATCTCCTGAATCAAGACTCCGCGTTCCGACAAGGTGTTCATCACCAATCGGCAATGGAGCTTGTCTTGTAATGCGTTGACACCCGACAATATACCTTCGATGGTGTCGGTCGGGAACTCCATGTTGATGCCTTCTTTGAGTTCTTTCAGATTGGGCTTGAAGAGGGTGCAGTTTTCGTATGCTAGGAAGTTGTTTTTCTTTGGGTCGACGCCGACGGGTATGTTTTTCTCGTTGGCGAGCTTGATGGTGTGGCGTATCAGCTGTTCGGTGAGCACGCCTTTGTTATAGTCCTGCAGTATGATGCCGTCGATGCGTTCGCGATACAAGATGCCGTCGATTTTCTCGCTGATGGCTGCGAATTCGTTCTCGGTGAGGTTGAAGGTGTCCTCGTCGTCGACGCGCAGCATCTGTGCGTTGTTGCCGATGATACGGTATTTGGTGGTGGTGCGGCGTTCCTTGCTTTTGATAATGCCATTGCTCGGCATCTTATGCTCTTTCAGGAGGTCGAAGAAGTCGTGTGACTTCGAGTCGTCGCCGATGATGGAGCACAAAACGGGTCCCGCGCCGAGTGCTTTGATGTTTTGTGCCACGTTGGCGGCGCCGCCGAGTCGACGGAAACGGTTGCCGACAGCCACGATGGGCACTGGAGCCTCGGGCGAGATACGCTCGACCTTACCGTTAAGGTAAAGGTCGAGCATAACATCACCTATTATTAATATCCTCTTTCCGTTGAAAGATTCAAAAAGAGCTTTGATGTCGTCTTTTGGCATTTTTCAATGTTTTAGTTTCTCAGTTTTGCAAAGGCTTCTTTGAGACGGCGTGCGGCCTCGCGGAGCTTGTCGTCGGATGTGGCGTATGACAGACGGATGCAGTTGTCGTTGCCGAAGGCGCCGCCAGCCACGCAAGCCACGTGGGCGTTGTAAAGCAGGTACATGCACAAGTCATCGCTGTTCTTGATGATCTTGGCACCGTCCGACTTGCCGTAATATGCTGAAACGTCTGGGAACATGTAGAATGCGCCAGCCGGTAAGCTCAGTTTGATGCCTGGGATCTCCATGAGGAGCTTGTAGAACATGTCGCGGCGTGCTCTGAAGGCCTTGCACATATTCTGCACTTCCTCCGAATTCTCAGGTGAGAGCTGCATCGCTGCCACTGAAGCGGCCTGTGAGATGGTGCAGATACCCGATGTGTACTGTCCCTGGATCTTGTTGCAAGCGTTGACAATAGCCATAGGAGCTGCGATATAACCGATTCTCCAGCCAGTCATGGCGTAACCTTTGGCGACGCCGTTCACGATGACGAGACGGTCTTTCAACTCGGTGAACTGGCCCATTGTCTCGTGTTTGTGTTCGTATTGGATGAACTCGTAAATCTCATCAGAAATGATGATGATTTCCGGGTGTTTCTTGAACACTTCAACCAATGAAGCGAGTTCTTCTTTTGTATAAACTGAACCGCTTGGGTTGCAAGGAGTGCTGAAAATGAATGCCTTGGTCTTCGGAGTGATGGCTGCCTCAAGCTGTTTTGCGTTGATCTTGAAGTGCTGCTCCGGTGTTGTTTCGATGAAGACAGGAGTACCGTCGGCGAGCTTCACCATTTCAGGATATGACACCCAGTATGGGGCAGGGATGATGACCTCGTCACCTTTATCCAAAATAGCGAAGAATGTGGTGGTGATGGCCTGCTTTGCGCCGTTCGACACGATGATGTCGGTGTCTTTGTAATCCAAACCGTTGTCGCGACGAAGCTTCTCGGCAATGGCTTTACGCAATGCCGGAGTACCTGGCACCGGCGGATAATGCGTGTCGTTGTTGTTGATGGCGTCGATACCGGCCTGTTTTGCACTCATCGGAGTGTTGAAGTCTGGTTCACCGATGCTTAACGAAATGATGTCAATGCCTTGAGCCTTGAGTTCGCGGCTCTTCTGAGTCATTTTCAAAGTGGCTGATTCCGCCATGTTGAGGACTCTCTGTGATAATGTACCCATATCTTAATTTTTAAATTATTATTGACTATTTCAGACTGCAAAATTAAGAATTTTTATGATAGGAAAACTTTTGTTTTAAAATTTTGTTGTAAATTGAAAAAATTAGTATATTTGCAGATTAAAATTGCGAAAGATGAACGTGTTGAGTACAAGTACATGGGTTTTGATAATCGTCGGACTGGTGGTTTTCGGCGGGCTTTTCATTTTCGGCACAAAAAAAAACAAGAAAAAAAACGCTGGAGTGCCGGAAACCGTTGCCCCGCTTATGATTCAGGCGTTTGAACGTCTTGTGCTTTATCTCGAGAGAATACGTTATTCGGTCTTGATAAAAAGAGTTTATGTGCCTGGAATGTCACGCAGCGACCTTCAGTTTGCGATGATTCAGGGTATTCAGGACGAGTTTGAACATAACCTCGCACAGCGTCTTTACGTGAACGAGGAGCTTTGGATGATGGTTGTTTTGACAAAAGATGAGTCATTGAAGGGCATTAACGAGGCTTTCGGAGCCAATCCGGAGGCTGATGCGTCGGCGATGGCACAGATTTTGGCGTCGAAATCGAATTCGTTTATCGACAGGACCGTCATCGCTATAAAAAAAGAATTTAATGACATTTTGATATGAAAGTTGAGTTTACAGCCGCCCAGATTGCGGCATTATTAGGTGGAAAAGTTGAAGGCGACCCGGAAGCTAAGGTTTGTAACGTGGCGAGAATAGAGGATGGTGCGCCTGGAATGTTGAGTTTTTTGGCAAATCCGAAATATATACATTATCTTTATGACACGAAATCGTCGATAGTGCTTGTGAATGAAGACTTTGAGCCTACCGAGAAGGTGACAGCCACCATGATTCGTGTGAAAAACGCTTACGACTCGTTCGCACAGCTTCTCGCGATATATCAGGAGTATACTAATAATAAGGTGGGTATATCTGAAAAGGCGTTCATTTCGTCTGATGCCGAATATGGCGACAACTGCTACATCGGCGAGTTTGCCTACATCGGCGAGCGCGTGAAGATTGGCCAGAACGTGAAGATCTATCCGCAGTCATACATCGGCGACGACGCTGTAATCGGTGACAATACTGTGATTTACGCTGGAGTGAAACTCTATGCGATGACACATATCGGCAAAAACTGCATTATCCACGCGGGTGCGGTGCTCGGCGCCGACGGTTTCGGATTCGCCCCGCAGCCTGACGGAACTTACAAGAAAATACCGCAAATAGGCAATGTCTTGGTGGGCGACAACGTGGAAATCGGTGCCAACACCACCATCGACCGCTCGACTATGGAATCGACGAAGATCCATGACGGCGTGAAGCTCGACAACCTCATCCAGATAGCTCATAATGTGGAAGTTGGCGAAAACACAGCCATGGCGGCACAAGTCGGCATCTCAGGTTCGACACATGTCGGTAAAAACTGTATCATAGCTGGTCAGGCAGGCCTCTCAGGACATCTCACGATAGCCGACCGCACCGTCATCGGACCGCAAGCTGGTTTGACAAAAGGCGTCAGCACACCTGGAAAATCGATTATCGGCTCACCGGCATACGATTATAACAAATTTATGAAAGACGTTGTAAGACAACGCAATATAGACAAATTGGAAGACAGAATCGCTGAGTTGGAGAAAAAACTTGCAGATTTATTGTCGAAGTAAAAGATTATTTTGTAATTTTGCACTTTATTTCGGTAACTTAGAATAAAGTGGAAAAACAGCATACCATCAAAAAAAGTGTAAGCATCAGTGGAACAGGACTTCACACTGGCCAGAGCGGTACACTTACTTTTCATCCAGCAGATATTAATCACGGCATCAAGTTCAGAAGAGTTGATTTGTTCGGTAAACCTATAGTTGAAGCATTGGTGAAGAACGTGGTCGACACTTCGCGTGGTACCACCATCGCCCAAAACGGCGTGAAGGTGTATACCGTAGAACATATCATGGCGGCTTTGAGAGCCTCGAACATCGACAATGTGCTTATCGATTTGAATTGTGAGGAGCCTCCAATCCTTGACGGAAGCTCAAGAATAGTGTTCGACGCTTTGAAAGAAGCCGGCATTGAAGAACAGGATGCTGAGCGTAAATGCTTGAAAATCACCAAAAGAATAGTTTATACACATCCTAAAGTGGGCTGCGAACTCGTGGTCGAGCCGGCCGACAAATTCAGCATCGGCGTGAAAGTCGATTACAAATCAGGCGTTTTGAACGTCCAGGAGGCACATATGGCCGACATCAGCGAGTTTGAGAGTGAGTTTGCGATGTGCCGTACTTTCGTGTTCTTCCAGGAACTCGAGATGCTGCTCGCACACAACCTCATCAAGGGTGGCGACCTCTCTAATGCTATCGTTTTCATCGAGAAACAGGTGTCGGAAGAGGATCTGAAACGTGTCGCTAACTTGTTCCACAAGGAGTCGATCGCAGTGCACGAAGGCGGAATCCTCAACAACGTCACGTTGTACTTCGAGAACGAGCCTGCACGTCATAAGCTGCTCGACCTCATCGGCGACCTCACACTGCTCGGCATGCCAATTATTGGCAAGGTGACGGCATACAAACCTGGTCACTTCTCAAACACCGAGTTTGTGAAGCTCATCGTGAAGAAGATGGGAGTGAATTAAATCTTTTTGTAGATATCGTCTAAGAGTTTTCCGACGGCTTCGTTGGAAAACTTTTTTATTATGCTGTCTCTCAACGTGTTAGCGTCGTAATTCTGATAGTTTTCGAGCATTTTCTGCATGGCGTCGGCGAGTTTTACGGCATCGTGTGGCGGCACTAGCAAGCCGTTGCTATCGTTGACAATCTCGGAGATTCCACCGACATTGGTGCTCACGACAGGCAATCCGCAGGCGAGGGCTTCCAAAATAACCACAGGCATGTTCTCGTAATTGCTTGAAAGCACAAGGAAATCACCCGAAGCTAATGCGTCGGCGAGGTCCTGGCCTTGGAGCATCCCAGTGAAAGTGACATTATCATTAAGCTGTAGCGAATCGGCTTTCTGTTTCATCGCCTCATAATCCAAGCCTTCACCAATGAGCACTGCCTGATATGCGATGTCTTTGTTTTGCAAAATCTTAAACGATTCAAGTAATCCGCTGATATTCTTCGACTTATCTTCAAAACAACTGATATGTATTATCTTCGGGATAGTGTTCTCATGTGGTTTTATCTGAAACAGATTGGTGTCGACGACATTGGGCAGAACCATGTAATTAGTATTCTTCAACCCGTGGTTTTGCATGGCTTTTGTAAGGTTTTCAGTGACCGTTGTTATCACGGAAGCGTGTTTTACGACGATTTTTGTGGCCCATTTTCTGAAGAATCCACTGAAATCGTTGCCTGGAAGGTAGCGTGACCAATGTTCTGTAATAATATAAGGTGTGCCGTGAATCAGTTTCTGCCAGCGTGCGATGATGCCGAGACGTGTCAGGATGTGGACGTGGATGATGTCGGGCTTACGTAGTCTTTTTAAAGCTTTGTTGTTTGCTTTGAAAAAACGTAATAGATTGATAATCTTTGATCTGGATTGTTTGTAATAAATCCTGATTGTCCTTACGTTGTTGATTGTTTCATCGACGATGTCATTTTGATTATCGGGATGGACGTAAACCACACTGATGTCGTTGTACAATGCGGCTGCTTCGGCATGCCGTTGTACGAAGAGCCCGAACATGGGGTCGTAGCGATGGGGATACCACCGCGCGAGAAAGACGATATGTTTCCTGTCGTTATCCACTATCTCATATCGATGATTTCGGCGTCAGGGAAGTCGGATTCCTTAAAAGTGAAGAAGTCGGCTGGCAACTTCTGGTTAGTGACGAATTTCTTGATCACGTACACAAACTCGGTCTCGTCGTTGTCAAAAAGATGTATGTCCTTGATTTCCAAGTTGTTGCTGTCGAGTGTGACGATTATTTTCTTGAAATTGTCGTTACTTATCAGCGATTTCACCTCAATCTTTTTTATAGCACCGGCTTCGTCGACGTATTTCGCCGTGATGTTGTCGTAATACGACTCGATGACTGAAATAGGGGAGCCGCTGCCGTCTGATTTGTCGACTTCGGTAATCATAACCTCTTCAGCGTCAGAGTTATACGTCCAAGTGGTATGGCCGTCGCATATTATCACCTGACCCATGATGAACAGTTTGAATGCGTCGCCTTGGAGGAAGCCTGCGCCGTCCATTGTCTCGAAGATGCCGGCCTCGGTGTTTATCATGTTATAGTCGAAGGCAATCTCGATATTATCGTACGATTTCAGCTTGTCGACTGCTGATTTAAATAGTGTTTCGGCGTTTTGGGCTTTAGCTGATAATGCCATCAACGCTATGATTATCAATAATAAATGCTTTTTCATATAAGTTCGTTATTTTTAATGTTTTCATCTAAATCCAAGTCTTTGAGGAACTGGTCGAGGGCGAACTCGGTAGCCACTTTCACCTCACGTTGTTTGCTGCCTGCGAACGGGCCTACGATGCCGGCTTTCTCGAGCTGGTCGATTATGCGGCCTGCGCGGTTGTATCCGAGCTTGAGTTTGCGCTGCAGCATAGATGTGGAGCCCTGCTGTGTCTGTACCACGATGCGTGCGGCTTCCTCAAACAACGGGTCGCGCTCGTTCGGGTCCATGGCATCTTTGGAGCCACCTTCGTCCTGTTCGTCGGGGCAGTCGGGGAGGAGGTAGGCGTCTTCATAACCACGCTGGGCGCCAATGTATTCGCAAATCGCCTCAACTTCAGGAGTGTCGATGAATGGGCACTGCAGACGCACGAGGTCTTGGCCTGTCGACATAAGCATATCGCCGCGTCCGACGAGCTGTTCGGCACCGTTGCTGTCCAAGATGGTGGCTGAGTCGACACGTGAGATGACGCGGAACGCTATACGTGCCGGGAAGTTAGCCTTGATGGTACCTGTGATGATCTTCACCGAAGGACGTTGTGTAGCGATGATGAGGTGAATACCGATGGCACGCGCCAGCTGGGCGAGACGTGCGATAGGGCCTTCCACCTCGCGACCGGCCGTCATAATGAGGTCGGCGAACTCATCGACGACGAGCACGATATATGGCATGAAACGGTGTCCGTCGTTCGGGTTGAGTTTGCGGCTTGTGAATTTCTCGTTGTATTCCTTGATGTTACGCACGCCAGCGTCTTTCATCAGCTCGTAACGGTTGTCCATCTCGATGCACAAGGAGTTGAGCGTGCGCACCACTTTGCGTACGTCGGTGATGATGGCGTCTTCTGAATCTGGCAGTTTCGCCAGATAATGACGCTCGATCTTTCTGTAAAGGCTCAGCTCCACCTTCTTCGGGTCGACGAGTATGAATTTCAGCTCGGCTGGGTGTTTGCTGTAAAGCAACGAGGCTATTATCGCGTTGAGTCCCACCGACTTACCTTGGCCAGTGGCACCAGCCATCAGGATGTGCGGCATCTTGGCGAGGTCAGCGACGTAGCTCTCGTTGGAGATGGTCTTTCCGATGCCGAAAGGCAAGGCATAGCCGCTGTTTTGGAACTTCTCTGAGCCTATGATTGAGCGCATCGACACGGTCTGTGGCTTCTTGTTAGGCACCTCGATACCTACAGTGCCCTTGCCTGGGATAGGCGCGATGATACGAATACCAAGGGCGGCAAGGCTTAACGCGATGTCGTCCTGCAGATTCTTGATCTTCGAGATACGCACGCCAGCAGCAGGGACGATCTCATAAAGCGTCACCGTAGGACCGATAGTGGCCTTAATCTTGTCAATCTCAATTGAATAGTTCGCCAAAGTGTCGACGATACGTTTCTTGTTGGCCTCCAGCTCGTCACGGTCGATGACGTTGGTGCCGTCGCCGTAGTCTTTGAGTAGGTCGAGAGGTGGGAGCTTGAAGTCGGAGAGCTCAAGTTTCGGGTCGTAAACGGTGTCAATGCCGAAGTGCTCGCCGATTTCCTTCGCCTGTTTCTCTTCAACCTGCTGTTCGACAACCATTTCCACATCGTCAGATTTTTCGGGCTTTTCGGTGGTTTTTTCGATTATTACATCTTCAAAACCATCTTCTTCATCCTCTTCTGGTATATCATCATGTTTTTTGACAACGGTGATTTCAACATTGTCTGACTCATCGTCGTCTTCGCCAAAAATGTTGTCAGAAAGGTCGATTTCTGTCGGATTTTCCTCGAAGCCTTTATTAAATGGTTGATTCAGGCTTTCTGAAGAGTCATCTTCGGCAATGTTTACTGTGTCGTTGTCATCATCTTCTTCAGGTTCTTTTTCTTTTCTTTTCAGGAAATCAAATTTTATATTGAAATTGAAGATGATATATATCAACGCGCTGAAAACCAATAACAAAATGATTCCGGCGAGGCCGATATAATGATGCAGGAACTCGAAGCATTTATGACCGACGCGACCGCAATAGATATCTGGTAGAACGTTGATTGTGGCAATAAACAAAGGTATCCAGATCAGGCAGATGAGGCAATATTTCCAAATCGTCCACATTTTGAGTATCGGTCGTTTTTCAAACAGGCTGATGCTGAGGATTGCGATGAGGAAGATGAGGTAAATTGTGCCTATGCCGAACATCTCTTCGCTCATGAACACTCCGAGGCTGTTGAGCCATTTGCCTTCTGGTGCGAGTCCCAGGTAAGGGCTGGCGAAGGCGATGAGCAGGAAGATGGTGACCATCAGGAAGAATATGCCGAAGCAGATGCGTCCTCTGCCGTCGGATTCCTTACGGCGTTGAGCCATCTTGTTAGTCGGTTTTTTCTTAGCTTTTTCGAGCTTTTCCGACTTGCTTTTGGGCTTATTTTGAGGCTCCGCAATAAAAGTGTCGGTCTCGGGAGCCGGTTTTACACGTAATCTGTTTTTGTTTTCTGCCATAATTTATCATTTAGGAAACATAAATAAGCGGTTCCAACGAATCCTGCCGTAGGTATTGTCTTTCGAAAGCCAGATAAACAAAGGCTTTCCGACGATATGGTCGACTGGCACATAGCCCCAGAAGCGCGAGTCTTGGGAGTTGTGACGGTTGTCGCCCATCATCCAATAATAATCCATTCCAAAAGTGTATTCGTCGGTTTCAATACCGTTTATGAAAATTTTGTTATCCTTGATAGTCAATGTGTTATGTTCGTGTGCTGTGATGCAACGCTGGTAAAGTGCGATGTTTTCGGGGCTGATTTTCACTGTAACGCCTTCCTTAGGGATGACGATAGGACCGTAGTTGTCGACGTTCCATTTGAAATGCACGGTGTCGTTAGGGAAGATCTCTTGTGAAATCGCAGTGTTTGCTGGTGTTATCATACGTGTCACCTCGTTGACGAAGCTCTGTTTGCCAAATTCTTCGGCTGTGGTGGCGTTCATGTTGAGGATGAACTCGTTAGGCACTGCGGTGCGGTATCCCTCATATATGTCAAATTTCTTTAACACGTTGGGATTCAAGCTGCTACCGTTTATCTTGACAAGATAATTGTGTTGCATCTTTGGCGGCTGGTAGCCCATCTCGCCGTTGATATACACTATTCCGTCGATGATCTGGAGAGTGTCGCCTGGCATTGCGATGAGGCGTTTCACATAGTTCTCGCGTTTGTCGACAGGGCGTGTTATGATACGTCCGAAATTGGCTCTGTCGTTGTTGACACGCTCTCTTCCGTATTGTCTAACCAATTGATAATAAGTGACATTGCTTTGGAATACCTCGCTCACGGTATCGCCTGCCGGGAAGTTGAACACTATCGGGTCGTTGCGTTTGATGCTGCTGAAGCCAGGCAGACGCCAGTAGCCCAGTTGGGGCCATTCGATATACGATTTGGCTGTCTTCGACCATGGCAAGGTGTTGTGCACAAACGGTAAGGTGATAGGCGTGTTGGGGAAACGCGGTCCGTAGCTGATTTTGTCGACAAGGAGGTAGTCGCCGGTCATGAGGGTGCCTTCCATGCTCGATGACGGGATGTTGTACATCTCGAATACGAAGGTGCGGATAATCAGGGCGGCGAGCACAGCCCAGAGTATAGCGTCGAGCCAGTCGCGGACCCAGCCTTTTGGTGGGCGGACTGTCGTCTTGGGATCATGATATTCAACATCTTTCTTGCTTAAAATAGGGAAATAGATGTACGGGAAGAAGCCAGCGGCCACTATCTCGCCGAAAGCGAAGCGGTTGTAGCATTTTGCCAGCTCGATGAACATCAGAAACGCCATGAAGGTGTTGATGTACGGGAAAATGAGCAGCAGATAGCACCACCATTTGTTCCATCTTATGATTTTCGATAAGATGTAAAGGTTGTAATAGGGGATGAAAGCGTCGGATTTTTTGTATCCCGCTTTCTCATAGAATTTGTAGCAAAATGCTGCGCAGATTGAGAAAATAAAAGGCAGCAATAATATAGTTATAATCATGTTCATAGTTTTTCACTTATTTCGTCAGGTTATACATTTATTAATTCCTCCATTGTGAACATACCGTTTTTATCTTTAATAAACTCTGCGGCGATGACGGCGCCGGTGGCGAAACCCTTACGGCTGAACGCCTCGTGGCGCAATGTTATCTCGTCGCATTCCGACAAGGCGTTGACTTCGTGGATGCCGAAAATCTCGCCTTCTCTTATGGCGTTGATTCTCAACATTTTATCGTCGTCATTGGAATGTGCCTCGTCGTCTTCGTCGAGCATCCAGTAGCTGTAGTTACTGTTGTTGGCGATGATGTCTTCAGCAAGACGCACGGCTGTGCCACTGGGCTTGTCGAGCTTGTGGATATGATGCGTCTCGGTGATATCGAGTTGATAATCATAGCGTTCGGCGAATTTTGCCATCTCCTTATTCAGTTTCATAACAAAATTCATGCCAATGCTGAAGTTTGGGGCGTAAAAAATCGTCTGTCCCTCGTTTTCGCAGCGTTTTTTTATCTCGTCGAGGTGCTGATACCAGCCTGTTGTGCCAACAACCACTGGCATTCCGAGGTCGAAGCACTTCCCGATGTTGGATAATGCTGTCGAAGGGGTGCTGAACTCTATCACCACGTCGCATTGGGCGATGCCGTGACGGTTGAGGTCCCAATCTTCTTCAGTATCAATACGATACGCCACTTCGTGACCGCGTTGCAGAGCAATCTGCTCCACTTCGTGACCCATCTTGCCGTATCCTAAAATCACTATTTCATACTCTTTGTTTTCTTTATTTTAAGGATTTCTCCATTCCGCTTTGTTTTAGTCGAAATGACATGCCTAAAAATTCAGTTTTAATTTCACACCTATATTGTTTTCGTATGATAAGTTGTTTTTTATAACGCATTGAGGCTCAACCTGTAACGTTAGGTTGTCGTCGATTTCATAATAGAAGAAATGTGCGTCGACGTTGGCGTCGATAATCTGAAGCACATACCATGCGGCGGTTATTATCCAGCTGAGTTCCATGTTACGACGGTAGTAGTCGCGCAAGGTAATGAGGTTGTCTTCCGTGTATTTTGCGGCTTCTTCTTTTGCCTTGTCGCTGACGTTGGGATTTATGCCTGTCTTGTAGTCGTAGGCGGAGCGATATAGTTGGTACTCGTTGTTGTTTGTTATGGCAAAATAAACTGTCACTCCGAAGCCGGCGTACACTATCGGCATCTTCCAGTATTTGTGGTTGTATGCCTGACCTGCGCCTGGGATGAGTGCGAGCCATGTGGCGGTCTTCGGGCTGTGTTTTTTGGTGCGAATCGCTGTCTGGCTGCTTTGTTCGACAAATACAGGCTCCGGCAGGTCGGGTGTGAGGATAAGAGTGTCGTATTCATGCGGCGGGATCTGCATCTGCAGCGTGTCCTGCGCCTGAAGCGACGGCAGTATGAATACCGATAACACAAACAACAGCCAGAGTCGTCTCATAATCAATTGCCTTTGTTGATGAAGTCGAGCAGACGCTCAAACTCATCGTCGTTTTTGAATTTTATTGTCAGCGAGCCTTTGCCTTTGCTGTCGCGGCTCACTTTTACGTTCATTTTCAATGCTTTAGAAAGTGTGTTAGCCTGTGCTTTATAGATTTCAGGAACAATGTTAGCTTGTTTCTTGGGCTGTTTCTCACGTGTCAGCATCTCCACTTGGCGCACGCTGAGGTCTTCGTCTATGATACGTTTCAGGATGACGAGCTGCTTGGTCTTGTCGCTGATGTTGACCAAAGCTCTGGCGTGACCCATGGTGATGTAACCGTCGCGGATGGCTATCTGTATCTCGGCTGGTAACTTCAACAGTCTCAAGAAGTTAGACACTGTGGAGCGGTCTTTGCCGACTTTCTCGGAGAGCTGGTCTTGTGTAAGCCGGCATTCTTCGAGGAGGCGTTGGTACGATATAGCCACTTCGATGGCGTTGAGGTTCTCGCGGTGGATGTTCTCGATGAGTGCCATCTCCAGCATTTGCTCGTCGTTGGCCACGCGGATGAACACAGGGATGGTCTTCAGTCCCGCCATTTTTGATGCGCGTAGACGGCGTTCGCCTGAGATGAGCTGGTATTTGTCGTAGCCCATCTTGCGCACTGTCACGGGTTGTATAACGCCTTGATTCTTAATCGATTCGGCGAGTTCGCTTAAAGCGTTTTCGTCGAAGTCGGTGCGTGGCTGGAACGGGTTTGTCTCGATTTTGTCGATATCGATTTGTGCTATGGCGCCTGCCACGTAGTTGCCGGAGATGTCGACCGATGTGATGTCGGTTTCCGGGCTTTGCAGTATGGCATCGAGGCCGCGTCCGAGTCCTCTTTTCTTATTCGGTGTTGTCATTTTTCTTAGCTGTTACGTTCGATAATCTCGCGTGCGAGGTTGATGTAGTTGATGGCGCCGGTGCTAGCCGCGTCGTGCATGATGATAGGGCGGCCGTAGCTCTGTGCCTCGCTGATGCGTGTGTTGGTGTTGATGATTGTGTCGAACACCATCATCTGGAAGTGTGTCTTCACCTCGTCGACGACCTGTTTCGAGATACGTGTGCGGCTGTCGAACATGGTGAGGAGTATGCCTTCTATGTCGAGTTCCTGGTTGAAGCGTGACTGCACTATCTTGATGGTGTTCAGTAGCTTGCCGAGGCCTTCGAGTGCGAAGTACTGGCATTGCACTGGTATTATCACCGAGTCGGCCGCGGTGAGCGAGTTCACGGTGATGAGGCCCAGCGACGGCGAGCAGTCGATGATGATGTAGTCGTACTCGTCCTTGATAGGCGCGAGGCATTTGCGCATCATCTGTTCGCGTTGTGGTATGTTGATGATCTCTATCTCCGCGCCCACGAGGTCGATATGTGCAGGGAGCAGGAACAGGTTGGGTGTCTCTGTTTCCTTGATGATTGTACGCGGATCGATGTTGTCGATGATGCATTCGTATATGCTTGCGTCGATGCTTTTAGGGTCGAAGCCCACACCCGAGGTGGCGTTGGCCTGTGGGTCGGCATCGATGAGTAACGTCTTGTGTTCCAATACCGCAAGGCTTGCCGCTATGTTGATTGCGGTGGTCGTTTTACCGACTCCGCCTTTCTGATTTGCTATCGCGATGATCTTTCCCATTGCAAAAATTTATGTAATGATTTAAACGTACAAAAATACGGAATTATTTTGGAATACATATATTATTTTTAAATAAAAAATGAGACGCCATAATATGACGTCTCTACTTTTTGATAATGAATAATTTTATTTCTTATCCATCTCGTTGAACCAGTCGTCGACATCGTCTTTCATCTCGACATCGTCGTGGCCTTCGTACACCTTCGGTTCATCGAAATAGCCTTCAGGATATTCGCCGGTCTCAATGAAATTGAGGGTTTCCTTCAGTGCGTTGGCGAATTTCTCAAAGTCTTCCTTGTAAAGGAAAATCTTGTGTTTCTCATAGAAGAAGCGGTTCTGCTCATTGCTGAAGCGGCGCTTGCTCTCGGTTATGGTGATGTATTTCTCGTCACCTCTTGTTGCTTTCACATCGAAAAAATATGTGCGTTTTCCTGCACGTACCGGTCTCGAAAACAATTCCTCACGATTGTTCATCTTTTCATTTTCTTCCATATTCTGTCTATTTTGATGTTAAAGAATTCGATGCAAAT
>Ga0265298_10002474_pt1 | contig 25722 bp, 22 predicted proteins | sample AusTroGonzalo_MG_3_FD_193486 | JGI IMG/M metagenome (GOLD analysis project Ga0265298, IMG submission 193486) | Bovine rumen microbial communities from tropical cattle in Woodstock, Queensland, Australia - Gonzalo_01 | ecosystem: Host-associated > Mammals > Digestive system > Stomach > Rumen ...
CCTTCGAAAGCCAGCTCACGACAGGGACAATGATGAAGCCAGCGAGCATCGCAATCGCACCTGAATTGATTGGCGAGCTAAGGATATCAGGAAGCGTCGCGCGGAAAAGCATGTTGTATATCATAAGCCCCGAGCCGAACGCAAACGACGCCCAGCACGCCGCCTTTGTCGTGCCCTTCCAGTAGAGCGAGTAGAGGAACGGCGCGAGGAAGCTGCCCGCGAGCGCGCCCCAGGAAATGCCCATCAGCTGCGCGATGAACGTGACCGAGCTCTTGTGCTGCAGGATTGCGAGGACCGCCGAGATCGCAATAAACACGACGATGAAGAGACGGATTATAAGAACCTCATTCTTCTGCTTCATGTTCGGCACGAACGCGCTCTTGATAAAATCGCTCGTAAGAGTCGAGCTCGAGGCAATGACGAGCGAGGAGAGCGTGGACATCGAAGCGGAGAGCACGAGGATGACCGTGAGCGCGATAAGCCCCGGGCCAAGGTTCGAGAGCATCGCCGGAATAATCGCATCGAAGCCGTCCTTCGCGATGTCGACCTTGTCGCCAAAAAGACGCCCGAAGCCGCCGAGGAAGTAGCAACCGCCAGCGACGACGAACGCGAAGAGCGTGGAGATCACGGTGCCCTTCCTGATCGCGTCCTCGTTCTTGATAGCATAGAACTTCTGAACCATCTGCGGAAGCCCCCACGTTCCGAGCGAGGTGAGGATTACAACGAAGAGAAGGTTCAGGGGATCGGGCCCGAAGAAAGACGCAAAGATGCCTGGTGTCGGTGCACCGCCAGGGACAATCGCCGGGCCGGGAATGCGTGCGAGCCCGTCGAGCGCGGCGACGAAGCCGCCCTTCGACATAAGGACCGCAGCGATGATTGCGACGAGCCCGAAGAGCATGATAATACCCTGGATGAAGTCGTTGACCGCCGTAGCGAGGTAGCCGCCCGCGATAACATAGATCGCAGTCAGGACGGACATGAGAACAATGCAGACGGAGTAGTCCATCGAAAACGCCATGGCGAAGAGGCGCGAGAGACCGTTATAAAGCGACGCCGTGTAGGGAACGAGGAAGACGAAGATGATCGCCGAGGCAACGAGCTTCAGCGCCTTAGAGTCGAAGCGCTTGCCAAAAAACTCGGGCATCGTAGACGAGTCAAGATGTTGCGTCAGAAGGCGCGTGCGCCGCCCAAGAACCACCCAGGCGAGAAGCGAGCCGATCACGGCGTTGCCAATGCCCGCCCATGTCGCGGAAATGCCGTACTTCCAGCCGAACTGCCCAGCGTAGCCAACGAACACGACGGCGGAGAAGTAACTCGTGCCGTAGGCGAACGCCGTGAGCCACGCTCCGACGGAACGCCCACCGAGGACGAATCCGCTGACCGAGCCCGCGCCCTTGCGGCACTTGAAGCCGATCCAGAGTAGGACGATGAAGTATGCTGCGAGTAGTGCGATTTTCATTTTACTTGTCTTTCGTTGTTCCCGTACGCCATGTATCGATGCCTGCGGCTATCGCCTCTGCGACAACGCGCCGACGCGCGGCATTCCATATTGCCTCCTCGCCTGCGGGCGAAGTGACGAAATCGACTTCCACGAGACAGCTAGGTATCTCGGGGTTGCGCGTAACGGCAAAATTGGCGTGCATCGGGCCGTTTGACTTGAGAGTGTCGCCAAGTGCCGCCGCCATCTCGGCGTTTATCGCCGTCGCGAGCGCCTCGCCTATCGGATTCCACGAATAAACAGTGTGGTAGCGCAGAAGATTCGGGTCCTTGTCGTAGGGCGGCGCGTTGTGGTGAATCGACACGAAGGCGTCGGCGTCGTTCGTGTGCGCCGCCTTTGGACGGTCGTAGAGAGGAATGAAAACATCGGTCTCGCGCGTCATCACGACATTGTAGCCGCGAGCCAGAAGCGCCAACTTTAGCTGTTCCGCAACAAGAAGATTGGCGCTCTTCTCAAAGAAGCCGTGGGGGCTCTTCGCGCCAGTGTCCTCGCCGCCATGCCCCGCGTCGACGACGATCGTTACCTCGTTCGGCGCCTTGTTCGTAGGCGGTTCCTTCGCTTCGTCCTTGGCGTAGTCGAGCTTCTTCCACACCTTCTCCGGCGCTGGCTTCGCGTTCGGGTACGCGACTGGCTTTTTAGCGATCTTGAACCAGACATTCGTCGCCTCGCCCGACTGCGACACGACCGAGACATTGTTCGAGCCCTCGGTCGCCTCAATGAGCGTCGCCCATGCGCCAGTGCGGTAGACTGGAACATTTACACCGTTTATAACGACATTCGTATCGCCCTTCACAACCGCGCCAGCCAGGTAGACATGGTCGATTGCAGGGAGCTTCGCGCCCTGCGCGGGAAAGGCCACGAACGGCGCGGCGGCGAGAAGAAGCGTCGATATCATTTGTCAGAGCGCGGCGAAAATCGCGTTCAGGAAGTCGTCATACGTCTCAAACGCCGGGATGTCGGGATTGTCGGCCTTGATCGCGTCGGTCGAGCGGAAGAGAAATCCCGCCTTGGACGCGCGAATCATGCCGAGGTCGTTGTAGCTGTCGCCGGCGGCGATCGTGTCGAAACCGCAGCTCTGGAGCGCCTTAACGGTCGTGAGCTTCGACTGCGGGCAGCGCAACTTATAGCCCATGATGCGGCCGTCCTCGGAAACCGTGAGCGAGTTGCAGAAGATCGCTGGCCAGTTGAGCTTTTTCATCAGCGGGCGCGAGAACTGGTCAAAAGTGTCGGAGAGGATGAGCACCTGCGTCCGCTCGCGAAGCTGGTCGAGGAACTCTTCGGCGCCGATGAGCGGGCGCATCGAGCTGATCACCTCTTGTATCTGCGGAAGCTTGAGACCGTGCTTGTCGAGAAGATCGATGCGGTAGTGCATGAGCTTGTCGTAGTCGGGTTCGTCGCGTGTAGTGCGACGGAATTCGGGGATTCCCGTCTTCTCCGCGAAAGCGATCCAAATCTCGGGAACTAGCACTCCTTCAAGATCCAAGCAAACGATATTCATTCTCTTTTTTCCTTTTGGCCGCATATTATATCATTTGCGGCGCCCGATTATCAATTGCACAACGCAATTTTCGTGTTGAAATCAGGCGGTAGGGTTCGGTATAATCTATGGCAAATGGGCAATCTCGCCATACTCGCGACGACAACGCACTCCGCCTTCCGCGGATACGCCTGGTCGCACCTACCGCCTGGCATAAACGAAGCCGAGCTCGATGGCCTGCGCCGCCTCGCATCCGAAGAGCGCGGCGACTTCCCAGAACCCGCCGACATATCGCGCGGACTTGTCGCCGACGGGCGAATTGCCGCATGCTACTCGATTCGCACAGTCACCGGATGGGACAGCGAAGGCCGCGCGTCTGAATATGCCGCGCTCGCGCTGATGCCCGTCGAGGACGCTGGGAGCATAGACCTCGTAGCCCTACTCTCGCATCCCTTCTTCGCGCTGCCGTCTCACGAACCACCGACAACAATTGAGTATTCCGGTCCGCAGTCTGCGACGCCACCCACCGACGCCGCTGGCCGGCTTCTTTGCAGGCACAAGATTGACAGCTTTGACCCTCACGCCGCGGGAGCGCTTCTCGCCACCTACGGCAAGAACTCGACAAAATGGGCCGTGCGGCTTTGCGCCGACGGAACGGCAACCGTCGAATGCGGCGAATGGCGAAAACCGTCGGAGGACGCAAAATGAGGTTGGCCGTCGTAGGATGCGAAGCGAGCGGAAAGACCGTGTTCATGGCAGCCCTCGCCGACTACTACCGCCCTGACAACGCAAACGGACTCTGCCTTGTACCGGAGAATTCCGCGACCAACCGCTTTTCCCGCGCACTCGTGAGGCAGATGCGCAGTCTCCGCCAATGGCCGAGTGCAACGAATCCAGACAAGACGGTGGAGATGGAATGGTCGCTTCGCTCCGACGGCGAAACAGTAGCGAACATCGACATGCTCGAATTCGGCGGCGAGACATTCAGGGCCGTCTTTCGCGGCGAAGGCGGGGAGAAGATGCGCAAGCAGTCGGAAAAGGCGCTTCTCGACTATCTCGCCGCGGCGGATTCCGTAGTCGTGCTCGTCTCTATAAAAGAACTTCTGCGCGACCCTGGGAGCGTCTCGATAGAGGAATTCGAACGCGACACCGAGGCAATGTGGGTCACGCGCGGGCTTCTCGACTTCGTGCGCGAAAAGCTGCCGGGCGCTGGAGTCGTCATCGGTCTTACGCAGGCAGACCGCTACCGCGGCGAACTTGCCGCGGCTGGAGGCGCGGGCAAACTATTCGCCTCGCGCTGGCCGACGATTGCGTCTGTCGCGCACTCGATACCAGTCGTGGAAGTCGCTTCCGTCAGCGCGACAGACGAAAATGGCAATCCTGCCGAGGGCTACAGCACCGAGGGCGTACTGCCAGTGATGCGCGAACTCGCGCGGCAAAACTACGGCGAGCCAAGTGAAACAAAGACCGAGATGACGGCCATCCTCGCGTCTGATGTATCTTCTGCGTCAAAGGCGAGGAAATACGGCGCGAAGCTCACCGCTCTTGCACGCCATGCGGCGCTGTCGGGCGAAGACGAACGCGATTTCATAAAAGAGGCGCAGGCAAAACTCGAAGAACTAAACGCACAGGCCAAGGCCGAGAGACCGAAGCCAAGCAAGAAGAAAAAAGGACGCCCAAAAGGCGCAGGGCCGCGGACGAGGCGAGTGTTTTTACTCGCGCTTCTTCTCGCAGCATCAATCGCCCTTCTCTCGCAGCATCTTGAAACGGCGTTTGAAGTCCTCAAAATCCAGCCCCCCGAAATAACAAGCACGCCGCAAGTCGAACTGCCGCAAGTAGCGCCGATTAACGAACCGCCAGTGCAGGTCGAGGCGGAACAGGTCGCGCCAACTAACGTGCCGCCTGCGCAAGTCGAAGCAGAGCAGGTCACGACCACCAACGAGCTGCCATCTCAAGTCATCATCACGCAAGTAGAGGCGCCGCAAGTTGACGTGCCGCAAGCAGAGGCGCCGCAAGTCGCGCGACCCGCCGAGCCAGAATTTCGACTCTGGACCGACCACAACGGGAAGAAGATCAAGGCCCGCTGGCTCGCCACCGACAACGACGGCGAACACATCACGCTTGAAACGCCATCGGGCAAAAAGATAAACGCAGTCCTCCGCAAGTTTTCCGCAGAGGACCGCGCCTATATCCAGTCAAAGCTGGACGCGAACCGTTAGCCGTTCTTCTTCTCGAAGTCCTTCATGAAGGAGACGAGAGCGTCGACACCTTCCATCGGGAACGCGTTGTAGATCGACGCACGAAGGCCGCCGACGGAGCGATGACCCTTGAGCGAGCTCATGCCGAGCTTCTTGGTCTCGTCGAGGAACAGCTTCTCGAGCGCCTCGTCTCCGCCCTTGATGCGCCACGTGACGTTCATATTGGAACGGAACTCCTTGAGCGCCGTGCCGGTCCAGAACTCGGAGCCGTCGATGACATCGTAGATCTTCTTCGCCTTCTCGGCGTTGAGCTTGAAGAGGTTCTCCTTGCCCATCTTCTTGACCCACTTCATCGTCTCGCCGAAGATGTAGATGCCCCAGGTCGGCGGCGTGTTGAAGAGCGAGTTCTCGTCGACGTAGGTGCGATACTGGAGCATCGTCGGGATCTTGTCGTCGCCCTTCGCGGCGAGTTCCTTCTTGATTGCGACGACGGCCATGCCGGAAGGACCGAGGTTCTTCTGGGCGCCGGCGTAGAACATGTCAAACTTGTTGTAGTCGCGCTCGCAGCTCAAGATGTCGGACGACATGTCGCAGATGAGCGGGCCGCCGACCTTCGGGAACTCCTTGATTTCCGCGCCGGCGATCGTCTCGTTCGAGCAGAGGTGATAGTAGGCGGAACCGTCGGCCCACTTCCATTCGTCGGCGTTGGGCATGCGGGTGGGGATGTCCTTAGCGCAGTCGCAGGAGACATTGACCGTCGCGCCGCGGAGAGCTGCGACCTTCTGGCCTTCCTTGAGTGCCTTGTTGGACCAGGTGCCCTGCTTCGCGTAATCAGCTGCACCGCCCTTCGGGAGGAAGTTCATCGGGATCATCGCGAACTGCATCGACGCGCCGCCCTGGATAAAGCAGACGGCCCAGTCGTCGCCGAGGCCGCAGAGCTCCTTGAACGTGGCGATCGCCTCCTGGTGGATGGCGTCATAATCCTTGCCACGGTGGGACATTTCCATTACGGACATTCCGCAGCCCTTGTAGTCAACAAGATCCTTCTGCGCGTCCTGGAGGACTTCGAGCGGCAGGACAGCGGGACCCGCCGAGAAGTTATATGCACGAGACATTTTTGTCTTTCCTTTCTGTTTAGAGTTTATCCGAACCGCCATAAGAGTTTATCAGGTAGGCGATTTCTGGATATTATACTCTTTTTACCTTGCCGAGCGCAAGCGGCAGGATTTGGTATAATATCAGCAATGCTTGCCAAACTCCATGCTCGGCTCGGCGATTTCTGGTGGTACTCGCTGATGCTCTTCTGCGCCTGCCGCGCAGCCGACTTGCTCAACGCCTTTGTCGGCCTGTGGCTTGTGCCGAAGTACGTCGACCCATCCGAGCTCGGCGCGGTGCAGCCGCTTACGCAGTTCGCCAACTTCCTCGCGATCCCCGTCGCCGCCTTCGCCAACACCTTCCGCAACGAACTTACGCGACTCTCGATCGGCAAAGAGTTCGGCAAGCTCAAGACTCTGATGCGCGGCGTTTTCGCCGCGACAGCCGTCTTTCTTTTCCTTGCCATCATCGTCGCCCGCTTCGTGCTACCCACATTTCTTGAACGAATCAGAATTGTCGAGGGCTCGCTTGGTCTTGTCATAATCGCCGCATCTTTCCTCGGGGCAACCTCTCCCATATACTCCAACGCACTCCAAGCGCTCAAGAAGTTCAAGGCACAATCACTCCTCAGCATCGTCGGCGCGCCAGTTCGCCTCATTACAATGCTCATCGCAATGCCATTCCGCGCAATCACCGGCTACTTCATCGGCCAGGCTTCCGTTCCGGTCTTCACCATCGGAGCCTCGATATTTTCCCTCCGCAAAGAGCTGTCTGTCAAAGCCGAACCGTATTGGACAAATGACGTCATCCGTAGGTTCTCAAAACTTTTTGCAATCTTCGCAATAAGTGGCGGTATTAGTGCCTTCTTCCTACTTGTCGAATCAACCATCATCAGGCAACGGCTTCCAGACCTCGACTCCGCTGGATACTACATGGCAACTCGCTTCTCCGAGATTGCTGGCTTTTTGTCTGCTACACTCGCCTTTACAATCTTCCCCTTCGCGGCCGAAAAAGCCGCAAAGGGCGAAGACACTCGCCCTCTTGTTATCAAGTCTTTGTTGGCCAACGCATGTTTCTGCTTGCTTCTCGCCCTCCCATTCCTCTTCTTCGGCAAAACGATTTTCGGCCTATTGCCACATGGCGAGAAATACGCCGCCTATTGGTGGTGCGTGCCATGGCTTATAGGCATCACCTACCTTACATCAATAATCGGGCTGTACACGACAACAGAGTTCTCCGCAAATCGTTTTAGTTTTCTGAAGTGGTATCTGCCATTGGACATTGCTTATCCAGTATTGCTTCTGCTTATAACTGGGCATGGTTACCTCGCAGGCATCATCCCTGCATCCTGGACAGAATTCCTAACCACGCACAACATCTACGCGCTAAACACGATGCTCTGGTGGGTAACAGGCATTAACGCGCTAAAGGCAATTGCCTGCGTTATCGCGATGTCAACCTCAAAAACACCATAAACTTCATGGAAACAAAAGCACAATCTTATTATTCAAACACTCGTCAAGACATGATGGCATTCGTGCAGGGCAATCCAAACAAAATACTTGAGATTGGGTGTGGCATAGGTGGCTTCAGAAAAAACTTTCATAGCAATGTCGAATACTGGGGAATAGAACCCCATGGAGCGGCTGCTGAACAAGCAAAGCTCATATTGACGAAAACAATCTCCGGCACTTATGAAACCGCAAAGCGCGATATCCCCGACCGATACTTCGACCTCGTAGTATGCAACGATGTAATCGAACACATGACGGATCCTCGAGAGTTTCTCAAAGATGTCCGAAGCAAGCTTGCCGACAACGGGAAAATGATCGTCTCCGTTCCTAATCTGCGAAATGCCGTCACGCTTTATGACTTATTGATAAAGGGCGATTTTCAATATGTTTCCGCTGGAGTCCTAGACTACACGCACTTCCACCTTTTCACGAAAAGCAGCTTCTGCAAGATGGCCGTTGAATGCGGCTGGGAAGTCGAAATATGCCAACCACTGCCACCCCAGCCATTTAAGCCAATCAAGAGCATCGTCTTGAGTTGCATCAAACCGTTTATTCCTGAGATAAAATCATTCCAAATAGCAGCACGTCTACGCCCCAACACCGACGTCCACTGACTATCAACAATGAGCGATTAATAATGATTCTATGATCTACGACTGCTTTAGTTTTTTCAACGAGCTCGATCTCCTTGAGATACGGCTCAATACTTTAGACAAAGTAGTCGACAAGTTCATACTCGCAGAATCAACACTCACGCATACGGGCAACCCAAAGCCCCTATACTACGCAGAGAACAAGAATCGTTTCGCTCATTTCAATGATCGCATAATCCATATAGTTGTCGACGATTTCCCGACTATACCAGATGCAAAACCTCAAGAAATGGCCTGGATTCGAGAGAACTGGCAGCGCAATGCCATTATGCGAGGGTTGCCCGCCGACGCCAAGGACGATGACTATGTCATACTATCAGACCTTGATGAGATACCATCGCCAAATGCGATAATCAAGGCCGCACAGAGCACCGCGGTCTCGCGCCTCTATCTGACAATGTTTTACTATTTCTTGAATTACAAGAACTACACCTATCCTACATGGCAACTAGGCCCTCAAGTTTTACCACTAAAATTGCTCCTGACCGATGAACTGATATCAGAATATAATCCCTCAGCCTTTGTCGACCCTCGCGTAAACAAGGGGATGACACCAACCGTGGCAAGATTCCTCAAAGCCCAACGCATCATTAAGAATGCTGGCTGGCACTTTTCATATTGCGGAGGCATACCCGCCATACAGGCAAAACTAAAATCAATTGCCCACACTGAGAACAATACAACAGAAAACACAGATTACAATCAGATCAAGAAACGAATCTTCGCGGGAAAGCCGCCGTTTAAAAGAGATGATAGATTTTTTGCAGTACGCATCAATAGCACTTTCCCACCATGCATTCAAGAGAACAGGGAAAAATACTCAGCACTAATATTTAAAATCACCCCAGCATACATTGCTAGAACATTATTTGCTAGATCGTACACTGTCACAAAGATATCGCTAACTGAAACACTTCGGATGATATTGCCACGAACCGTAAAGAACTGGCTATATTTCCATTTCATTGAAAAATAAGGATAGCCAAAGCGTTATTCTTCGACATAACACGGCTACAGCCACGAAATTCCAAATTCGCACTCAATGGCACCAAAAGCCGTAGCAGTATGGAATCCAAAAGGCATTGATTTTGCCGTAAGCGGGAACGTGGCACCATAAGAAAATCTATCCGACAGTGAACTTGGAGCCTGATTGCGCCGCAGCCAATTCGCGACTCCGGAAAGCGGCAATGTCTTCGTGAAGAAGTAATCCTCCGCCATAACGTCATCAACATATGGACGGGACTCAAACTTGCCATCACGCCACAATTTGGAGGCAATCTTGCAAATTCGTCGTGTGCGCAAAGAAAACCCCCCATTCGAGGGGCAATACCGCAGTATCCTAGTCAATAAACTTGGCACGAAATCTGGCCTGCAATGTGGCGCACCAATAAAATCATAACCAGACTCGACAAATTCATCAAGCCCCTTCCGCAACGGGAATCCATCATTTTGGACTATCAGCACATAATCGGTCGCAAACCTCTCCCACAGACGAGCATTGCAATCGTAGCTCATTGAGATCGTATCGCCTGGTACAAGACGCTTCTCAACCTGAAGTTCGACATTGCTGAATCTTCCACAAAAATCTCGCAAGCATTGATGCTCGGCATTTGACACAAGCACCGTTTTCAACATACCGCACTTTCTCCAAGTCTCAAGCATCGCCCCCTCAAACGCTGGCCAGTTGGCAGCCGCCATATTCTCCGGCCAATAAAAATACATCAAGGCAGTCACGTCTTTTCTCGGGACGACGTCTGACACCCCTTCCATGCCAAGCGAGATACTCTTCTTAAGATACATTGACAAAAGCTCCAAGTCTTCTGGCGAATCTGGCCGACGCATAAAATCACCTCCACGCCCTACGCAGTTTTAAGAGGAAATCGAAAGCAAGAACACAAAGAAGCGGCGATCTAATCGCATGAAAAATCCTGAGCGCGACAAGAGGCATGTTATCTAAACCTGGGCTGGACTTTTTCCAAGCCGAAACCAACCTCCTGTCTGCAAACAGCTCGCGAACAAGTTTCAACTTATCTTTAAAACGCGAGAACGAACCTGTTCTGTACTCATTAAGAAGTATGTCAAGCATGTCTGACTCAAATTGAGAAGCAACGGCCTTGTCGATTGTCGCAGAGCTATTCTCTCCACGCCTCATCACATCTTCAATCAACTTTCTTCGAATATCTACGGCAACCGCCATGCACTTATGATACCGACCAATCGCAGAGGAGGCAGGATGCAGGCAATACTCATATCCTGCTTGCCTCACAAAACACATTGATTTGCACACGAGAGCCAACTCAAGATTAAATATGCCATCTTCATAAACTGATATGTCCTCCCTGAATCTAACGCCAGACGACTTAAGAAAATGGGCATTGTATAATTTTGTGCAAGGCGAATAAGTGACGGCCATTTTACTTAGGAAAATAGGAAGGAACTCTGTTCCATTTTGGCAATATAACCCGTCCGTTTCTATCTTCAGGTCTTCTCGGCGAACGCTCGAAGTGCGCATGTCCCTATAGGTGATGCCACCCACAATCATGTCTGGCTGTTTTGACACATGCAAAAAGTAACCACTAAGCCAATGCGGCGGGACGCGATCATCTGCATCGACAAAGGCAATCCACTCGCCTGACGCTTTTTCGATTCCAGAATTTCGAGCCCGACTCACGCCTGCTTCATCTATCGACAAATAAGTAATTCGATCATCGCAGGCGGCAAAGGATTTCACAATCTCTTTCTGGGCCTCTTGAGACGGGCCGTTCCCAACAACTATCAACTCCCAATTCGGACAAGTCTGTGCTTTTATGTCCGCGAGTATATTGGCTATGCTGTCCTCGTTCCTAAAGCACGGCACGATTATTGTTGCTGTAGCCGATTTCATTGGCTAAACTCCTGCGCTTCTTTAGTCAACCCGGCAGCCTGATATTTTTCGGCCTCGCGCTGCAACAATCCGAACTCCCTAGCGTAATAAGGTCCCGTAGCATGTAGACAGACGGCATCACGTATTATGCCCTGCCTTTTCCGCAGCAACACATGGAGGAATCCGCTCAAAACACCATCTTCTACCCTTGCGATGGAAAGATTGAGCATATTGAAAAACAGGCGGAACAACCGAAAATGACTTCTTCTGAACGCTGCACACCATCCACCGACAGGGCCCTCTTCAATTACTCTTTCATCGCGCACATCCAATTTATAGCATTCAGGCCCTGGCTTATGCCCATTCGTTTTCTCGTTGCGCACAACATTAAGACCAATAAAGCCATAATCTGGGAATGCGTCAAAATACTCCACAATAGTCTTGTCAAATCCATTAGGAAACTCGATGATGTCATCATCAAGGTCGACGATGAACTTCCCCCTCGCCAGCCCAAAAAGAGGCTTGTACGCATTTAACCGCAAATTCTTACTATTCAGGACAATATGCACATTTGGAATGTGCATGTATCCTTCCAGAACATCTTTTGTCCCATCCGTAGACGCATTATCCATCACAATAAGTTCTACAGGAAGTTCATTTGACAACTTCGCAAAGAAACTTTCTAGGCAAACCTTAAGCATAGGCGCCCGATTCCATGTTAACATGCAAAAACTCAATACAGGCTTCTGTTTCACTTTACACACTCCTTCCCATGCACTCCAAATGAATCAATGCCCCTAGGCTTGGCGATGAGCCCATTAAGCGAATCGTATGAAAAGCCAAATGCATCTTTCTCTCCCGCAAACTTGAGGCCATGACGATAGCCCCAGCCAAGGCAAGCCGTAAGCGTATAAAATGTATCTTCCGAGAAGAAACGCGACGAAGGGTTTAGAAAAAACTTCCACCATCTATTCCAAGCGTTTGCCGCTCGCCTGCAAATGCGTTGCGAGCGAAGCGAAAAGCCACCATTGAGACACGGAAAGCCAAGCAAGTTCATCAAGCGGCGACGGCCATCACGGACAGATGGAGCACCTATAAAGTCCCACTTTCCGACAAACTCTTCCAATCCCTCGCGAACCGGATATCCATCGTCTTGAATTATGAGAACATAAGGCGTAGAGAACCGCGTGTATAGCCGTATGATGCAATCAAGCGACATCGACCTAATGTTGCCATACTCAAGCGACGGCTCAATCTGGAGTTCGACATTGGAGTGCTCGGAAACAAAACGTTCAACTTCAGCAAAACAGTGACTCGAAACTATAACCGTCTTCAACTTCTCACAACATTTCCAAGTCTGCTCAATCGCCGCGATGATCTTTGCAAAAGCATCAAATTCGCTCCCCTTTTTAGGGAACGTGTAGATCAAGATTGTCACCTGGTCATTCATCTCTCAATCTTAAAACTGAAACCCGCCCATTTGATAACACTTCATGCGCATTCTCTCAACATTCTTTCTCTACTTGGAAAGTATGTTATCATTTCCTTACTTTGATGTAAAGAGGGACAGAGGGACATTAATTCCTGTACATACACAAACAACGAAATCCTAGAACCGAAGGAATCTCATCATCGCCCTAAACTGCGCTCGGCTCATCAACTCACAAAATCCCCAACGACCTGTTGCGCGAAGAAATGCATTAAATATAGCGCGAAAAGGAGGCAATCCCATTACTATAAGAAAAATAACTCGCCATAGGACAATTCTGACTGGTCCATAATGCCGTCTAAGAGATTGCCACACGCTAATTCCCCTAATTGAGGCGTCAAATCTAAACCACAGCAGTTGGACATCCGTCAACATGTGTGACTTATATGAAAACTTCCATGGAGGCTCACCCGCATAGTGAAGTGCACAAGGAGGCTTAATGTCTTCGACAGGTGAATCTCTCGCAAATATCTGCCACTTCTGTTCGACAAGACGATGCCGCCCGCCAAGCACAGCATTTAATGCAGTTTGATCGGCAGACCCAACATCGGGATGCTTCAATATGAAATCAATTGTTTGCCTTGCTAACTCTTCTTGCCGAAATAGACTCAAATTAAAAAACGAAAGACCAGTGCAGAAATATCGCGCCATATCGACCTGCGCACCAACAGCCTGATACCACCTGTGTTCAAAGCCTTTAACGTATTCATTGACGTCTCGAGCCGAAATATACGGAGATGTATCATCACGAAGGCTCCATAATTCAGCAATATCACACATCCAAAGAAAATCAACATCAGAGTATATTACATAAGATACGTCAGCTGGTAATTTTTGAGGCAACAGTAGCCTTGCATACGCCGTTTTATTACCATGCCAATCCGGCAATCCCATAAGATCATTAGAAGAAATACGTATTCTGCGAAAAGTGCAGCGTTCATGGATACCCCTGACAATTCGGAGAAACATGTCGTAATTCTCATCGGCAATGCCTGTATCAATAATTGTATATGACAAGCAGCAATCACGACTTGCAAACTTTGCAATGCTGGCAGCCGTCACAAGAAGACCACAGAAATACCTGTTCTCCGACGCCAATGCAATTTCTACAATATTAGATGCCATCTCAATATACCATTTTCAATCCTTCACCCGTTAACTTGCAACAGTCTACGCGAAGAGAATCCATTACAAGATTGTGAATTTATTAAACATTATATCATAACATCCTTCAAATTTGAATGAGTGAGTGATGCGAGACAAGTGCAAATACAATTTTAGCCACTCTGCACTATGCTAAATTATGATATACTATTTGCGCAAAAGGACGAACAAATGAAACATCTGTTAACAGTTGTCTTCACGATCATAGCAGTTATTACATTAGCGCAAGACGCTGCAGTGGTAACATCAAGCGCATCTCTTAAAGACGGATCGACCGTTAAGGGCGAGTTTGCTACTCAAAGCATAACCGGCTCGACTACCTTTATGGAAAAGCTTAGTCTCGACCCAGGAATCGTGAAATCGCTCACTTTCGCTGGCACAAACGGCGAGGCCAAAGTCGAACTTGCTAACGGCGACAAATTCGCGATGACGGTCGCCAACGAGAGCTTCGCAATCAAGTCGCTCATTGGCGAGCTCAACATCCCGCGCAACAACTTCCGCGCTCTTTCCCTCTCCACGCGCAAAGTGGCAGCAAACGGCTATGACGACAGGCTCATCTTCTATTGCACATTTGATGATGAGGCAGCCATCAGATCTCCTGCTGTCGGGCCTATCGGCATTTTCCAAAAAGGAGAATTCCACGATGGCAAGAATGGTCGCGCGCTCTATTTACCCGCTTATACATCTTGCGCGAAGTTCATTCTTCCCGGAGAAATGATTGGCACTGCCGGCACAATTGAATTCTGGGCAAAAATCAACGAATTCGGTTCTCTTACCGACGGCGGATGCCCGCGTTTCTTTGAAATACTCGCTTTAGACTCACGAGGGGAAATCAGCCATGACTGGAATGCAAACAACGGCAGTGGCGGCAGTGGGCTCACCTTTCGCATCGATGGTCTTCCGGCAATGGCCTCATCTCATTTTTCGATGGAATTTTCTAGCTGCATAAGATCCAGCTATCGCCACTCCCCGATGACGCCACCGCAGGGGTGGCATCATTATGCGCTTGTCTGGGATGCAAACGGCATTGGGGATTCTATAAGATATTCAGCTTTAGTTTTCATAGACGGGCAGCGTGTCCTTGCAGCGCCATTCAATCCTGGCTGGCAAGGGCCTAAAAACCTAAACAGCGGTACAACCCTTTTCTTCCCAAGCCGCGAAGACGAAATGCCCGACTACGCCCGCCGCGCCTACACCATCGACGAGTTCAAAATCTGGAACTATGCCATGACAAGTTTCGATCTATAATCACAAAGGAACCAACCATGAACCGTGCATACACCATTGCTTCCGTTCTCTCTGCGATAACTCTTGTTACATTCGCGCAGGACACCGCAACAATTATCGCCGCGAGTGCCACACTCAAGGACGGCTCATCTGTAAAAGGCGAGTTTGCCACTGAACACATCGTCGGCTCGACGATTTTTGCGGAAAAACTAAATCTCAATCCAGCTATTGTAAAATCCCTCGCCTTTGCAGGCACAAACGGAGAATCCAAAGTCGAGCTGGCCAACGGCGACAAATTCGCGATGACCGTCGCCAACGATAGCTTCGCCATAAAGTCACTTCTTGGCGAGCTCGCGATTCCGCGCACCAATTTCAGGTCAATCGCGCTCACACAACGCAAAGTCACGGCAAGCGGGGACGATGGACTTGTCTTCCACTGCACCTTCGACAACGAGTCTGCAATTAACACTCCAGCCATCGGCCCCAAAGGAACTGTCTGCTCTCGAGAATTCACCGACGGAAGAATCAACAACGCCTTGCGCGTCCCAGTTGGAAGCAGTGCTGGCATATTCACTCTTCCACCCGAGACCTTCGGGAAAGAAGGTTGCATTGAGTTCTGGGCAAAGATCGAGCCGCGTCGAGAAATTTATCGCGATTGCGACCCAAGGATGATTTTTATCAAGTCGCCCGCGGGATGGTTTACCGTTGAATACTCTTCAAACAACGGCGGTGGCAGAGGTGGATTCTGCGTTAGATGTTTTAATTTTGAGTACATCAAGGGCGGTCCATTTGGCGGAGGATACAAATATGCCGATGTCATTCCCGATGTAACGGCATGGCATCACTACGCATTTTCGTGGACAGAAGATGCGCTTACCATTTACATAGATGGCGTCGCCCTGCCCGGTGCCTTTAAGACTGGCAACGGACGAATCGACGAAGAGAAACTGAAAAGCAGTTCTTCTATCATGGGGCTCCCAAACGACAACACTAACCCCTACAACACAGAACCTAACACTCCTTTCATAATCGACGAACTTAAGATCTGGAATCACGCAAAGAGCGTATTTGACCTATAATGCCACAGCAGACGGCAGACAACAGACTTATCCACATCGCATTAGCGTCAAACCACCGCTACTTGCCAGGTTTGCTCGTCACGATGGTGAGCATGATTCGTGCGTCTTCGCAAAAAGAGAATCTTCGATTTCACATCCTAGCAGAAGAATTATCTGAAGATGACAAAAACAAAGTCACTGCATTTGCAATAGAATACGGCTCTGCACCCCCAGAATTCCACGAACCCGACATGGCACCAATACGGGCGCGTTTCACTGCTTACAAAAATTCGCATGCCGCATTCTTGAGGCTCTTCCTTTGCGATGTCTTCCCATTAGACTGGATGCTCTATTCAGATGTCGATACTCTTTGGCTAAGAGATCCGGGCGAGCTATGGTCCGCAAGAGACGATTCTGTCTCATTGCTTTGGTGTCGAGATCTCCCCTCCATTTGCCGAGGAGTGCACGAGTACTCAAAATGGAACCCAGACTTTGATGAGAGCCGATATGCCTGCTCTGGAGTCGTCTTAATGAATCTCAAGCGGATGCGAGAGACACAATTCGTCGCAAAGGCCGCCGATTTTGTCGAGAGATGGGGCACTCCATTTTTTGTCGACCAAGACATCCTTAACTATGTCTGCCGAGACGATGCTAAGCTGCTGCCTCAACACTGGGACTGCATGATGCCGACAAAAGAAGCTGTCAACGGCCTCGTGTACCACTTCAATGGCATAGGGGCGATGTTCAACTCATCGTTCTCAGGATGGCGGCCTCTTTATTATGCCTGGTTTAGATTTTACTATGACTTCATATTAAAAAAACCAAGCAAAGAAGTCTGTGGCGTTTTCAAGCGCGTTCTTTTCTGGACACTTGGCATGTTCTATCCACCGGTATGGCTCATAAAGCTTTTCTTTGGATGTAGACCATTTCTTGTCGACAACATTCATCGGCAGCTTTTCTTTGCCTGGCTTTGGCGGCATGCTAAATGGCGATGGTAACAGAGTAAAGTCTATATATGAACAACAGCGCTCAACTTATCTCCGTCATCATTCCGACATTCAACCGCGCGGAGATGGTGTGCCGCTGCGTGCAGAGCGTATTGGACACGAAGTGGCCTTCGCTTGAAGTCATTATCGTGGACGACTGTTCGCCTGATGACACATGCACAAAGATCAAGGAGAGATTTGGCGGGTCCGTCAAATACATACGCAACGAGAAAAACTCCTTTCAGGCGGTGTCGCGCAACAACGGAGCAAAGATTGCGACAGGCGATTTTCTCTTTTTCCTCGACGACGACAACATTGTCGACAAGGACATCTTCAGCGAGGTTGCAAAAGCGTTCGAAGAAAACCCAAAGCTTGGGTTGGTGGCACCAATGGCCGTACACATGAGACCTGGGAAGGAAAACATAATCTGGTCGCTCGGAAGCGACTTCAACAGGTGGACTTCTCAGCCAAAAGACCATTGCCCCAATCTTCCAATCGATGAGCTTCCAGAGAGCCCGAAGTCATATCCAACATCTTACTATCCAAACGGTTTCATCGTTCCGCGAAAGGTCTTCGATGCTGTCGGAGGGTTCGACGAAAAGTACGTCCAGATATTCGAGGAATCAGACTTCGGCTGGAAAATTCACGAAGCGGGCTATGAAGAGATCGTCCTCACTACTGCGCGTACCGAGCACCACGGATTTCTCGAACCAGGATGCGTACCAGAATTGCGTCAGCTTGGCATTGAGAAACCATACCGAACCTATTGCTTTGCGCGCAACCGACTTAGGTTTGCCCGCAAGCACTTCTCGCTACTGCAAGTCGTTTCCGTTGCACTAGTATTCGCCCCGCTGTCTGCCGTCTACTATGGACTAGTAGCCATAAAGAACAAGCGGCCAAGTATTGCCTGGTCTTACCTTAAGGGCACAATTGTCGGCATCCTAAAACTATTGCTACCAGCATAAAACAAAAAACACACAGAATTTCTTCCGTGTGTTTCGTGTGCTTCGTGTTTTTCGTGGTCGCGCGTTAGCGCAATCCCTTCTCCTGTTTCTCCTGTCCTTTGTGGCTAAACAATCAGTCGCAGATCGTGCGGGCGGTCTTGCGGGACTCTTCCGCGAGGAAGGCGATGCGGTGCGACTCAAGCGCAGCATCGAGGACTGCCGAGTAGCGGTCGGGAGACGCGGTTCTGACGAGCTTCACGAACTCGGTCATGATCTCGCGGTCGCCGCCGCCGTGGTGGCCGTGCTGCTGCGGGATGATCGTAGTCGAGTCGCCAAGGAACGGCAGTATCTCGATCTTGTGCTCGTCGGCGATCACCTCGCCGCGAGTGCCGTAGAAGTGCGTAATGCGCGTGCGCTGCTGGGAGTAGCTCTCCATCTCGAGGATGATCGTGAGCCCACCGTCGTACTCCATAAGCACCGTCTGGTGGTCAACGGAGTCGTTGCCGCAGGCATAGACGCAGCGGCCGTAAGGCGACTTCTCGATCATGTTCAAGATCGCCTCGTCGGACTCGTCCGCGAAGTGGTACCTCAAGTCGGTGCGGTCGTAGTAGATCTTGTACGCGTCGAACGGACAGTTCTCGCGGACCCGCTCGGGACAGTCCTGGCAACGTTCCGCCGCGCCCGCCGGCTTGTTCTCTGGCCGCCAGTGCATGAGCGAGCCGAAGCTCGATATCTTCTTGCAGCGCTTGCCCTTCGTCCACCACTCGATGAGGTCGAAGTCGTGCGTGCACTTGTTGACGAGCATTCCCGTGCCCTTCGCCTCTACCGACCAGTTGCCGCGGCAATAGGCATGGGCCGCCTTGCCGTAGGAAATGGCCGCGAGGTGGTGGACGCTCGTAAGCTCGCCTATCGCGCCCGACGCGATTACCTCGCGAAGCTTCTTGTAGAACGGCGCATAGCGAAGGACATAGCCGGTAAGGACGAGGCGCTTCGTGCGCTTCTGGGCCTCCGCGATGTCGACGCACTCCTGCCAAGTGCACCCGATTGGCTTCTCGAGAAGGACGTGGTAGCCCTTCGAAAGCGCCTTGAGGCACGACTTGTGGTGAAGCCGGTCGGGGAGGGAGATGACGACGGCGTCTGCGTAGACGCCGGCGTCAAGGGCCGCTTCCCAGCTCTTCCACGTCGGATATTTCGCGTTGGCGGGAAATTCCGCCACCGGGTCGGCGAGACCCGCGATCTCGAACTCGTCGGGATGGGTCTTCGCGTATGACGAGTAAGCGCGACCGCGGATGCCGTAGCCGAGGATTATGGCCCGTACCGGTTTCATCAGACGACGATCTCCCAGCCGTTGCGGTAGACTTCGCGCTTCGTCGAGATGCCCTTCGTCTCGCCCTTGGCGAGCTGCATCCTCTTGGGATCCCAGTCAAAGCCGGTGTCGTAGACGTACGACATGTTGCAGAGGAGGCACAGGGTGCAGCTGCGGCCTCCCACCTCGGCGGGCGAAATCGTCATCTTGCGGGAGTCGAGGCACTCGCAGAAGTTCTGTATCTGGTTGTTGCTCACATAGAGGTCGGCCTTTTCGATCTCGGCGGCGTATTTCTCCTCGAGGAGGTCAAGCGCGGCATCGAGACGGTTGTCCTTCTTGACGGCAGCGTCGGTCCCGTAGTCCTTGCCGACGGACTCGGCGACGATGTGACCCTTCATGAACGACACGTCCTGCAGCGCCTTGCGGATGTCCTCGGTCGGACGAACCGCCGTTGCATCAAAGCCCGCCCAGACCGCGATCTTGCCGCGGTTGACGGCAACGATGCCCCTGGTGCCGTAGAACACCGTCCCCCACACGCCAAACGGACCATGGTAGAGCTCGACGTCCTTGCCGTCCTTCTTGGACTTGAAGAGCATCCTCATGCCGAACTGGCGGCGGCCACCGTGATAGAGGTCGGATGAGTACGGCTCGTCGGAGCGGATGATCTTGTACGGGCCGGAGTCGTCCATGTCAAGGCCCCACTGCGCGATGTCGAGGTGGTGAGCGCCCCAGTCGCCGTTGTAGCCGGAGCCGATGTCGTCGTCGAAGCGCCAGAACATCGGATAGAACTTGTTGACGCCTACTGGCGCGAGCTGGTTGGAGTAGGGGCGCCACTTCGCGGGCCCGAGCCACATATCCCAACCCTTCTCGCCGAGAAGCTCATAGCCCTCGGACTCCTTCGTGGCGTTCTTGGGGTCATCAAAGAAGCGAATCGGGTGCGAAGGTCCGCCAAGCTTCTGACCGCCCTTGCCGTAATTCGCGTCGACATACCTGACGGTGCCGATGACACCGCCCCTGACGAGCGCTGCCGCCGTACGGAAGACGCGCCAAGAGCGCTGCATGGAGCCCGTCTGGAATACGCGGCCGTACTTCTTCTGCGCCTCGATGACCTTCTTGGCCTCGTCGATGGAGAACGTGAGCGGCTTCTCGCAGTATACGTCCTTGCCGTGCTTCATCGCCTCGACGGAGATGTACGCATGCCAGTGGTCCGGCGTCGCGATGCAGACGGCGTCGATCTCGGGATTGGAGAGGACATCACGGAAATCCTCGTACGTCTCGCACTTCAAATCGTCCTTGTAGTACTTGTCGACCGTCGCAGCGCTGTCCTCGCGGCGCGTCTTGTCGACGTCGCAGATGGCTACGACGCGGACGTTGGGCTGCTTCAGGAACTCGGTAAGCAGGAAACGCCCCTGAATGCCGATGCCGATCATGGCTACGTTGCGCTTCTCGCCCGGCTTTAGTTCGCGAGCCCCGACCTTGGAGGTAGAGCAGCCGGCGAGCGTAGCGGCCGCGGCCGAACCAAGAAGAAAACTCCTGCGGTTAATGTCGATCATTTTATTTACTCCTTAGGTATGCGCTGTATGCGCGGTATGTTTGCCAACAGTCAAATTTCGATGCGAGCTCCCACGGGGCGTGCATGTTGAGAAGCGGCGTGCCCATGTCGAGCACCTTCATTCCGAACCTCGCCATGTACTGGGAAATCGTGCCACCGCCGCCCTTCTCCATGCGGCCAAGCTCGCACATCTGCCACGTGACATCGCCTTCCTCCATTATGCGGCGGATCTCCGCGACGAACTCCGGGCCGCAGTCGCTCGCGCCGCCCTTGGTAGTGCCGCCCGTGTACTTCGAGGCGACTGGGCCTGCGTGGAAGCGCGCGCGGTTGCCGGTCGAGTCGACGTCGGGGAAGTGGGGATCGGACGCGGCCGACACGTCGGCGGAGAGCATCGACGAAAGCTCGAGCGCACGGCGCACGAGGATGTCGCGAGCGTTCTTCTCCTGGCGCTCGATCATCTCGGCGACGGTGTTCTCGAAGAAGCTCGACTGCATGCCGGTGGATCCCATCGAGCCGACCTCTTCCTTGTCGCACATCAGTATCGACGCGGTGACGTCTGGAACGTTGTCGGAAGCGTCGATGAGCGCCTGGAGGCCGGCGAACGAGCAGACGCGGTCGTCATGGCCGTAGCCCGCAATGAGCGCACGGTCGAAACCGACTTCGCGCGGCATGCCGGCGGGAACGATCTCGAGCTCGGCGGAAAGCAGGTCTTCCTCGTCGATCTTGTAGGTCTTCTTCAAGTAGGCGACGAAATCGGACTTGCCGGCCTTGGGCTCAGCGCCCGGCTTGTCGCCCTTCTCGGGCTTCGCGTAAGTCGTCCACGCGATGACGTCTAGATCCTCGGCGGGATAGAACTCGTCGCGAGTGAGCTTCGCCTGGTCCTTGCCGAGATGCGGCAAAATGTCGCTGATCATGAAGACGGGATCGCCAGGAGCGTCGCCTACCGCGATGTCGATCTTCTTGCCGTCCTTGCGCACGACGGTTCCATAGAGCGCGAGCGGAAGAACGAGCCACTGGTACTTCTTGATGCCGCCATAGATATGGCAGTCGAAGTAGACGTAGCCGCCCTTCTCGTAGAGAGGCCTCGGCTTGAGGTCGAGGCGCGGCGCATCGGTATGTCCGCCGACGATGCGAAGGCCGACTTCGGAAATCTTCTTCTTGCCGATCACCGCGGCCATGACGGTGCGGCCTTCGTAGCCGCGATACACCTTGTCGCCGGGCTTCAGCGTTTTGAACTTGGAGATGTCCTTGAACCCCCTCTTTTCGAGAAGCCGGACGCTCTCGGCGTAGCTGCGGCGTTCGGTTTTCGCAATCCCCAGATAGCGCACGTACTCTGCGCAGTAGTCCGACATCGATCTATATTTAAGTTTCATTTGCGTAATTATACCATATAATGGGTCATTCTGTCATTATGATAGGCAAGATATCGCCCTTCTCGTCGAAGAACATCCTATCGAGGCAAGTCACGCGATGTCCCGGAGAGAGCGAGGGTATCGGCCGCCTATGATAGCAGATGTACCAATCATCCGTACCTGGCATGTTAAGCACCGAATGATGGCCTGGGCCCGTCGCGATTGGACGCTGCGACGAGAGAACCTTGCCCTTGAACTCGAACGGCCCGAAAGGCGAATCGCCAACGCTATAGTTGATGCAGTACGTGTCCGTCGTCCAAACTCCGCTCGAATACATGAAATACCACTTGCCCTTGCGCTCGAACATGACAGAACCCTCGACATAATCCTTCGGCGTCATGTCGCGCCACATCGTCCCCTTGTCGTCGAGCGGAAGAAGCGACTTGAAGTCGGGAGCAAGCTTGACGATGTTGCAGTGGCCCCAGCCGCCGTAGATCATGTACCACTCGTCCTTGTACTTGAAGACATACTGGTCGATCGGCTGGGCGCCGTTCCAGAACTGGTCGATGAGGGGCTTCCCGATAAGGTCGCGGTAAGGGCCTTCAGGGCTGTCCGCGACAGCGACGCCGATGCCGCCGTACTTCGTGTCGCCGAACGCGCGGACGACCGTTCCCGTGCGCGAGCCGTCCACAGGGTAAGTGTCGTTCGCGGAGAAAAAGATGTAGTACTTCCCATCCTTCTCGTGCGCGTCAGGCGCCCACATGCAACGGCGCGCCCACGGAATGTCCTTCGCGTCGAGCGCCCTCGGATGCTTCGTCCACGTGACGAGATCCTTCGAGGAGAAAAGGTCAAAGAACAGAGTATCGTCGTAGGAAGTGCGCGAATACGTCGAAAAGATCCAGTAGGTGTCGCCATAGAGTCGTATCTGCGGATCAGCATACCAGTCCTCGAAAAGCTGGTTCGTCCAGGAGTGGCCGCCATAGGCCGCTGTCGGCGGCTCCATGACCCAGCGCCCGAGATCGCCGTAGAACTTCCCGAAGCAACTGTGCGTCATCCCGATGCCATGGAAGATCTGCTTGTCGGGCATGAGAATCTCGTTGTACGCGGCATACACGGCGCAAGGCGGGCATGTCGTGTCGGAGAACCCGACGGCGACGCGCACGGGGCACCTGATGCGCGAGGCGAAGTTCGCGCCATCGAAATAGGGAGCCCACTTCTCCGCGGCTTCGCGTCTCTCGGGCGTGGACGAGTTGCTCTCTACGATTTTCGGCCAGCCGCTCTCGCGTCCGGCGAGATAGCCCATCGTGTCGGTGATCGCGGGGACGTAGAGCGCCGCGCGGGTGAAGTTGCGGTTGAGGCCACAGAGGTAGAACCCGAAGCCGCCGCCCTGAGAAGTGCCCTGGTAGACGAAGCGCCTCGGGTCCACGTCGGGCATCGCGGCGATCCAGTCGACCGCGCGGTCGATGCCAAGGAGGACGGAGTAGTAGAAGTATTCCTCGCGCGACACCGAGATGCCGGACGTGGCGTATCCGCGGCACGAATACTTCGCGACACACGCGTCGTTCATCTCCTTGTACTTTTTCTCGAGCCCCTTCTCCTTCCAGTCCTTGTCCATCGGCCAGTCGTACACCGAGAACTGGACGCAAATCGCGTCGTCGCGTCCCTGTCGGTCGTTAGTCCAGTTGCCGAAGCCGGCGGCGTTAACGCCCACATCAACGGGGAACGGCGCCTTGGACTTGTCCTTCGGCACCGTCATGAGCCCGTAGACGCGGCGTCCAAACGTGGCGAAGGAAATCTGGTAGAAGTCGAACTTGTCGTTCGAACGTTCTTCAACGCGCTCGAGCTGCGGATCAAGCGGGACTTCCTTTGCGAGTTTCGCCTTTGCCGTCGCCCAAAACTCGTCGAAGTCGGCGGGCGAAGGGCTGCCTTTCTTGATCTTCTCAGGCTCGAACGCGGCGCTGAACACGAATGCCTCGTTTTTCGTACGTGGAAGCGTAAGCCGCAGGAAACCGGGGCTATCGAGCGTTCCCGAAACAGAGAACTTCGACCCCTTCGCGATGTCGACAGTCTCCTTCGCGATGACCTTCGGCCCGAAGTTGTCGAGCGTCACTTCCTGCTTTGCTGCATTGCTGCACAGGTTCGTCGTGTCGAGCACAGTAACGGTGAAGGTCGCGATCTCGCCGCAGCGATATACGCATCCGGGCTTGTCCGTCTCGACCTTGTATGTTGCCGCAAGCGCAGAGAGCGCCGTGAAGAGCGAAAGCGCGGCAAAAAAACGTTTCATCATGGCTATTTGGCCTTCATCGTGTAGCCGTTGAATCGGCGGGTGTTATAGAGCTTCTGACCCTTTACGACCGAAAGTCCCATCGCCTTACGGATGGCGACTATGTCCTTGACGAACTTGGGCGCAAGCTGATTGATTTTGCCGCCGTGGCCGGCAGCGAGCAACAACACCTGGCAGTATGCGTCGGCGTTCTCGGCAAACCACTCGGCTTCTTCGATGTCGCGCCCGCCGCATACGACGCCATGGTTCTCCATAAAGACGACATTAGATTTCTTCGCGGCCTCAGCGACGCTTTTTGCCACGTCGTCGGTGCCGGGAGTCGCGTAGGGCGCGAGCGGAATCTGCGAGAGGAAGATATCGGCCTCGGGATTGATGCCGTTAGGCGGTACAAGCCCCGCGAAGAGGAACGCATTGCAATGCGGTGGATGGCAGTGCATGCATGCGTTCATGCCGGTCGCCTTCATCATCGCGATGTGGACCTTCACCTCGCTCGTGCGCGGACGATAGCCACAAAGCTGCCCGGCCTCCATGTCGACAAGGCAGATGTCCTCTCGCTTCATGAAGCCCTTACAGCACAAGGTCGGAGTACATAGGACAAGATCCTCGCCAACGCGCACCGAAAGGTTGCCGCCGTTGCCGTCGGTATATCCCTTGTTGTAGATGCGCCGACCCATTTCGCAGATCTGGTCCTTGACCTTGTTGATCGCGGGGGAGTTGAAGAATTTGTCGAGTTCCTTACGGGTCTTGGGCTGAGGGCCGTTCTTCCAGTCATAGGCACGTTCGACAAGCGGGGGATTGATGTAGAGTTTCTTGTCCATAAGTTTTCTTATTATACCATAATCAGCGGTAGATTTGCCGCACCAAGTTCTCTGGTCGCAGTATGAGGCGGTGGAGCGAATGTCCGAGCGAGCGGATACGGCGTATTCGCCGAGGGTCCGCGAGGAGGAGCATTCGGCCGCCGCCTCACCGCTGCCGCCCCTTCAACGCGAGCACCGCATAGATGGTCGCGGTGACGCAGATCGGAGCGATGAAAATCGCAGTGACGGCCATTGCCCAGCCAGG